>Ga0209538_1000120_pt1 | contig 46548 bp, 78 predicted proteins | sample BarGraNGADG00211_2_FD_184492 | JGI IMG/M metagenome (GOLD analysis project Ga0209538, IMG submission 184492) | Arctic peat soil microbial communities from Barrow, Alaska - Barrow Graham LP Ref core NGADG0004-211 (SPAdes) (version 2) | ecosystem: Environmental > Terrestrial > Soil > Wetlands >... | reverse complement strand
TTGCTTGAACAGTTGAAACAAGAAGGTATTTCTTGGAGTCATGTTGACCTTGCAAGTATCTTCATTAGCGGCGTTGTGCAATGCGACCTAGACACACTTCAAAATGTAAGTGATAATGAACTTGCAGACGAGTATAACGAAGCTGTTGGTGTCATCGTACAGGAAGCAGAAGATCGCTTGAAGTCTGTGAGTGACACAGTACAACGGAACATCAATGAAGTGCTGGCTGCTGTGACGTTGACGCTTCTCTCTGCTCGACTGATAAAACCTGTAGTTGGAGGACAAGTTATCCCTCCACTCCAGAACATGCGCATTGACAACTTGCAGAAGGAATTGACTGAACGTGGTCTTACGGGGTTCGTCGACCGTAGGGGGTCGCAATGGAAGATGCAGACGTATGTAGATACGGTGCTCGACAATAACATCATTCAGGCATATCGCAAGGGATACACTATGCGAATGATGGAGAACGGTTTTGATTTGGTAGATGTACTGGGGGGTATCCATGAGAACAGCTGCGATGATTGCATCGACATTGTAACCAACCATCCCGTTCTTAGTGTGACAGGCGCGACACCTGGATATATGACTATTGAGGAAGCAGAAGCACAAGGTCTTGGACACATTGGATGTGTTCATTATTACGAGTATCATAGTACGGCGAACCCCAATGCCGGATAAGGGGGAAGGGGAATTAAAATGACTGACAAGACGACGACAGTTACTACGACTGGTACGGTTGTTGCAGGTGAAGGTGAAGGTGAGGTTGTAGGTACTCCTGGTGTTGCTGGTGTTGCAATAGTTCCGCCCGTTGTTGTACAACAGGTTCCTAATCTTCCTAAAACACAGGAGGAGATGGATACAGTCATCAAGGAACGGTTGGCACGAGCACAAGAGTCTTTCAAGAAAGACCCTGCTATTGTTGCTGCTTTGGAAGCACAGAAGCGACTTACTGAACTTGCAAGAACTGGGATGACAGAACCCGAGAAGTTGGCAGTTGACTTGAAGGCTGCACAGGAACAGATTGACAAGACAAACAGAGAGAACGCAGAATTGAAAGCAACACAGTTGAAACAGACTGCACTCTCGAAAGCAAACCTGCCACTGTCTTTTGCTGACCGCCTTCATGGTACGACAGAGGATGAAGTCACCGTTGACCTTGCTGCGCTTCTAACCCAGTTGAAGGCAATAGCGACTGCTCCTGTCAATCTTTCCAAAGAAGCAAATCCAGCCGCTGGCAACGGTTCATCTCCAACTATTGACCAGCAGATTGAGGAAGCACAGAAGAAAGGAGACGTTATGAGGTCGATTGCACTAAAGAACCTGAAAGCGTCGCAAACAAAAACCTAAATAGGAGGCCTTAAATGGCTGTAGCTGGAATGGTAACAACGTTCAATATGCCTAACTACGTTGGAGAATTGTTCATGATTTCTCCAAAGGTAACGCCGTTCACGGCGATGATTGGTGGACTCACTGGTGGACGACAGACTGCAAGCATTGACTTTGCCGTTCAGTATCAGGCACTTCCCGCAGCCGCGATTCCCGCAAACCTTGAAGGTCAGGTTGCTCCTGCTGCAAGTACCGAAGTAAGAACGCAGGAGAACAACTGCGTTCAGATTTTCCACAAGAGCATCAATATCTCTTATACCAAACTTGCCAACATTGGTCAGGTAAGACCTATCGTCGCTGGTGGTTCAATCGACGATATCCTTGGTTCAAACCCTGTCACCAGTGAAGAGGCATACGAGACAGCAAATGTTCTTGCGTCACTCGCTCAGGATATCGAACTGGCGTTCCTTACTGGAACATATGCTCGCCCAGTAGATAACGCCACAGCCCGCAAAACCCGTGGACTCTTGAACGCTGCTGGCCTCAACACTGTTGTGGCTGGTGGAGCGCAGTTGAGTTCGGAACTGTTTGATGAACTGCTCAGAACCATGTACGCTTCAAATGCTCCTTTCACAAACCCTGTCATTTTCTGCGGTGCGTATATGAAGCAGAGAATCAGTCAGGCATGGGGTATCATTCCTGCCGACCGCAACGTTGGCGGTGTGAACATCGAACAGATTGTTACTGACTTTGGGAACTTTGGTATCGTTCTCAGCCGCAACTTCACTGATACTCTTCTAATCGCAGATATGGCGTACTGCGCACCTGTCTTCCTTAACATTCCTGGCAAGGGTTTCCTCTTTATCGAGGAACTTGCAAAGGTTGGGGCTTCCATCTCGAAGCAGATTTACGGTGAAGTTGGACTTGCCTATGGGCTCGGGCAGTTCCACGGCGTCATCACTGGACTTGCAACTTCGCCCGACGCTATCTAAGGGGGTGTGCTGTGTCTTCGTTGAATAGAATGGAAGACCTTCACATGCACGGAGTTCCAATTGAACTTCGTGAACGCCTTGGCAGACTTACGTTCTGGATAAAGAATCACGTGGAGAACGGTCTGGTGATTGCTGCACCGACAACCCCTTCATCTACTGCTGATGCGGGACCGTTTGACTTCAACGTCAATATTTCAGCGGGTATGGTTTCCATCGGCAGTCATCGCGATGAACCAACTGCTGCTGCGGACGTTAATGTTGCAAGCGGAGCAGGAGCATCTCCGATTCTTGCGGCTAAACCAGACATCACCTATACAATTGTTGCAAAAGAGGTCGTTGCTACTCATGCCATCACATACGTGGCAGTTGCTGGAGCCGCTGCTACTGTAGGGGCATCTGTTGCTCCTTCTGCTACAGTCATTCAGACCGCTGTTGGTGCAGGGAATAACTGGGTTCGTCTTGGCACTACCACTGTTCATCGTGCAACTGCTGCAACGATGACACAGACTTACGCCAATACTGTTAAGCCTACAATCGAGTAGGTGTATCATGAAGTTTATCTGCACGAATAAAGGACGCTTTTCTGTTCACAATGGTGGTATCTTTGCGGAGTTTGTGAATGGAGAATTTGAGACAGACAACGCTAGTTGGTTGGATGTCCTGAAAAACGTGCAGGGTGTTCAGGTAGTTGAAGGGGCTGCGGAGACAACACAGGCTGTGGAATCAGCCCCTGTTGAAGAACCAGCCCCTGTTGTTGTTGTGGAACCAAAACCAATCGTAAAGAAGAAACCTGGACATCCAACGAAGAAGAATAAGAAATGAGTAACTACGTGACGATGGACGAAGCAACAACATATATTGGACATAGACTTGGTGGAAAGTCATGGATGGATGCAGAGGTTGAGGATCAAGAAGCATCACTCACTATGGCGACACAGTCTATTGACAATATGAGGTATGTTGGACAGTTTGCTGTTGCAAATCAAGAACATGCTTTTCCACGACAAATATGGTATGGTGGGACAAAGGAATATAAAACACAAAGTGTTGTTCCACAAGTTGTCAAAGATGCCTGTTGTGAAGAGGCTTGGTTTCTCCAGAAATATGGAAACAACGAACGAATTGTTATGCAAGCACTTGGAGTTAGAAGGGCGTCACGCGAAGGTGTTGCAGAAGAATACATTGGTGTTGACAGGGGGCTTTTGTCTCCTGTTGCACGTGCGCTTCTGCGTAGATGGTTTGCTGGTGGAGTACCCTTACAACGATGATACTCTCTATTAACATTGCAGAGATAAACCAGCAAATCAAGATGAACTTGCAGGGGAAAGTCAACAAAACGTATTATCATATGCCACGAGCACTGAAAGAGTGTGCCGATTATCTTCGTGACGAAATGCGTTTTCTTGCTCCAACTTCTATTGGAAACTCTATTGTGAATCTTGGAGTTTCACAACAGAACATCTCCAACTGGGAAGTGAACGTCGGTATGCGCCCCGCTCTGTGGAAGGACAGACCTACTCCAATGGCAACATCAAGTCCAAATTGGAATCTTTCAAACTACTGGATTGGTGTTTTCTACGATCAAGGTACTGGTAGACATCGTGAGAAGGTCGGAGGTAAAAGTTATCCACGACTAGGTAAGGCTCAGAACAAATGGTCATTCCGTGTTCCAGGGTCTAAGGCATGGGTAAAGAATTATACTGGAGAAATGGCACATCATTTTAGAGAGCATGCCTTACAGATGTCTACTGGATACATTAAACAGACAATCGCAGAGTGGTTGAGGGTGGCGTGGACATGATAATTGACCTTATCAAGTCTGTTATCAAGGCAAGTAAGGTTGTTGAGGTTCTCGAGAAAGATGAAGTAATGTTGCGCTCACATACCTTGAAACTTGTGCAGACAGGTACTTCTCCGTATAGTGCAGGAAAACAAACAAGCATCACGATGTTGTTGTTTGAGGATTCAGAACAAAAGAACAATGAAACCTATGCCAAGATTCGTGAAGTTGTGGGGGAACATAGGGCTGTCATTGACGGAGTGACCCTGTACAGGTTGCGGTGGTCTGCTGAACAGGCAGAGATTGCACTGGATGCAACGTGGGGAAGACATATTGACCTGACCGTTATACACATGGAGGATGAGTAATGGCTGAGACATTGATTCCGATTCAAAATGCTATTCTTCCAGGTTCAGATATTGTGTTTGAACCAATGGACGATGGGAACGGAAATTATGTTAATCTGAACAATGCAGGAAATGTTCACCTTATCATGAAGAATGGGTTGTCTGGTGGTGCTGCGGTCAAAGCTTCTGGAACAGTTACCTCAAACGGCACACAGGTGTCAGATGGGGATACTGTCAAGATTGACACGAAAACCTATACCTTCAAGACGACCCTTACTCCAACAGAAGGACAGGTATTGATTGGTACTGACTATTCAGATTCACTTGTTCACTTGAAGGCTGCAATCAACCATAGCGGTACGCCTGATACAGAGTACAAGTGCGCCATTGCACATCCTACTGTTGAAGGGACGACAATCAACGCCACGGTTTTAACACTTGAAGCACGAATTGCTGGTGTTACTGGAAACACTATCGACCTTGAAAAGACTGCTGCTACACTTACCGTCAGTGGTGGTGGACATCTTGCTAGTGGCGTAGACGCAACAACCGACATCATTGTAACCATTGTGGCTCCAGGTCTTTGCAGTTATGGTGTTGCACACAACGTTGTTATCACTCTTGCAGAGGGTGATATTCTAGATTCTGGATATCTTTCTCCTCCACGAAGATTTCAGGATACCAACAGGTTTGTCAACATTTCTTATAGTGGAGCAGCAACGGATGCGAACTGCCTTATCGCGGCAGTAGCACAGGCATAAGGGGGTAATGGAATGGCCGCAAAAGTCTTTGGTATTTCTGGTAGCACAATTCCTGGAACCATTGTTGGACAGGTTGTTGAAGGTGGAGAAATTACATACGATCAAGGTGAAGTTCGTAAACTGACAGGGAACCCGTGTACCATTATCGCTGATACACGTGCGGGGGCTCCCGCTCACTATACCATGAATGTCAGTTTTGAGTTTGAGAGTTTCACTGACCCCAAGGCTCTCATTGGAACAGAGGTCACTGGGCTCGTTACATCTGAGGATACGCAAGCGGTCACTCTTACTGGTCTCCTTACCAAGTGGGTTTGTGCATTTGAGAAAGAGAACTGGTGGAAGGCGACTCTTACCATTGAAGCAGACGCCGCAGCTGGAGTCTAGGAGGAATTATGAAGTTAAGGGAATGGGGCGCATTCGAGACACGGTTTGGCATCCCCCCAACCGAGTGCAAGTTCAGTACCGAACAGACAACCTTTCTCGTCTATCTTTGGAAGAAGGAAGAGTTTCCCGATATTACAGAAGAACAGGTTAAAGACCTTGACTTAACACAGGATGAAATCAAGGTGGCTACGGAGCGTTTTTTCGGCGTGAAAGCCCCCAGTCCAACGGTGGGTTAATTCTACCGAAACTCTACTTGTTCTTTGGAAAGTTGGGGTGGACTAAACAAGACATAGAGGCTGTTCCTGACTTGTGGGATCTCTTTAATATTATTACAGAGAACGCACGACAAGAACAATCTCAGAAGTACAATATTGGAGATGGTCCACCTCAACCTTCACAAGACAAACCTTCTTCTGAACAGACAACAGAAGAAAAACGAGACTTCATTAAGAGGGGGAGAGTATGGCTGGAGAAGGCACAAACGAGTTCATCGCAAAAATAACATTAGAGGCCTCCCAGTTTAAGGCAGAACTTGATTCCATCGTTGCAAAAATGCAAGTGATGGGTGGTGAAGTTAAGAACTATACCGCTGGAATGGGAAACGATTTCCAGACTGGTTTTGCAAACATTATCAGTTCTTCTAGCGAATTGGGACAGATTCTTGGTACGTTTGCGGAGATTGCAGCAAACGCACAGGGTACTTCCAGCGAGATGCAGCAATCTTTCAATACGGCATTTGCTGGAATACAAACTGACTCTGAAAGCCTCAGAACATATCTCCAGACTGTGTTTGACAGTGTTGCTAAAATACAAGGACAGATGGCGATTCTTGATCCATTGAAAAATAAGTCAGCAAAGCAACCTGGAAAAGCCGCTGCTATTGCAGCAATAGAAGAAGAACTCAAAGCACTCATGGCACTTGTTCCTGGAGCAGATGCAAGTTCTACATCTATGCAGGGATTTATTGACATGATGGCGAAAGTGGGAACTCAAGGAGCAGATGTTGGTCAATCTTTGACCCTCATGACGCAAGTTATTGGAGGAATGAAAGACAAGTTACGAGAAACGACAGAGGCGGCAGGACAAACCGCAGAGTCGTTGAAGAATCTTTCGACTACTCCTGTCAGAGCAACACAAACACAAACTGCGACAACTACTACGCCGCTTGTAACGGCTGGTCCAAATGAAGATGACACGGCAAAGTTACAGGCATATCGTGCTGCTGCGGTTCAAGCTGTGACGGCACTTGCTGCGGTCGGGGCAACGGCAAACGCACAGATGCAATCGATCATGAGCAACACAACATCAACCTTGCAGCAAAAGGCTCAGCAAATCAATCAGATTATTCGGAATCTTGCTCAGCAGACTTCCACAATGAATGTTGGAACAAAGGTCAATTTTTCCAATATTACCAATGCTGCGAACCCAGTAAAGATTGCTGCGGTACAGGCACAGGCTGCTGTGACAACTGCAACAACGAACATCAACGCTATGATTAAGAATACCTCTGCGACGTCAATGCAGAAGATACAGGCTGCTGGAGATTCTGTACATTCATACTTTGCTAACCTTGGAAAACGTATCGTTAATACGTTGACCAGCATTGTTATCAGTTTCCTTGTATACAGACTTGGACGCAGTATTCTTGACTTCGGCAAGCAGTGCGTTGAAGCCTTTACTCAGGCAAACGCTTCTGCAATGGAGTTCCAGAATACGCTGACCAGCCGTGGAATGGATCCTGCAATGGCAATCAATGTTACGAACTTGGTTGATAGTCTCGCTATTTCGACTGGTTTTATACGTAATGATTTGAACCAAGCGATGACACAGATGGTCATTAGGTTTGGTGAAGGGAAGATAGCGACAAAAGCATTTGAGGTTGCACTGGACAACGCACGTGCGAAGGGTATGCCATTGCAGACTTCAATGCAACAGGTATCAATAGCAGCACTTGGTTCGTTGAAGGCTCTGCGTCAGTTCGGTATTCAGACGAACAAAGACCTTCAAGGAAACATGCTTACTCCTATGCAGAACTTGGTCAACATGGCCGAACGTGTAAAGGGTGGAATGGAAACCTTTATTTCAACTCCACTTGGTCAACTGGAACGAGCAAAGGCGGCTATAGATGAATTCAAGACTGCTCTTGGTTCTGTTCTCATTGGTGTGGTTGGACCGTTTGCACAGTTCTTTACGTTCGTGTTGAAGGGCATTGCTGATATGATTTTTGGAACTGAGGAAGTAGGTTCGGCTGTTGTTATTACGAAAGAAAAAACGGTTGCAGCTATAAGGGCAGCGATAGATTGGGCTTCAAAGTTGTTGGAAATAATTGGTTTAGTTGCCATTGCTATAGGTGCAATACAGATTGCGATGCTTAATCCAATGGGTATTGCAACCGCTGCGGCTGGTGTTGCTGCAATGGCGGGAGCAATCAAGGGAAAGTCATATCTTCTTGACCAACTGGACAAGTTCTCAAAATCAACGAGTGATCCGTTCAAAGATTATACAAAAGGTATTGCAGATATAAATGGAATGATGGATGGTTTGCATGGCCTTGGAGATGAAGCAGATACCGTTGCCAATTCTGGTGCTGCTAGTGCAGCAAAGTTTATTGCAGCATGGGAACCTCTCAAATTGCTGTCTGGTAACTTGCCTGAACTGAGTAAATTTGTTGGCAGTCTTGCTTCTGGATTTGCTTCTGGATTTGTTATTACCAGAAAGACGGAATCAAAATCAACAATGAAAGTTGATGTTCACTTTGATATGTCTGCAATACCAAGCAGACAGAGAGGAACCCCTGCAAGTCAACCAGAACTTATTGCAAAAGGAAAAGCTGCTCTAGACGCAAACCCAAACAAAAATGCTCTGGATGCTGCTGTCGATCAAATTTCAAAGGGAGTAGTTGCTAAATTGAAAGAGAACATTACTCCACGTAATTATGGAACTGCTTTCCCTTCATTTGGTGGAACACCTTTCACTCAGTTTGATGGAGGATGACATGGCTGTAGAGATTAGAGAAAGCTTTTCTGCAACTGGTATTGCCGTTCTTCATGACAGTGGAGAACAACCAGTTTTTGAAGGAGAGGGGGAACAAGGTGTCTATGGGTATATCAAATTCCAGAGTGTTTCCATTATACGACACATTGACCTGGAATTCAGAGTAAAAGATGACTGGGATACATTTATGGGGAATCTGGCTGAATTAGAAAATGATGGTCTTGTTTCATTCAGGGGTGGAACGTACTATCTAGATTCACCTCCTGACCCTGAACAGTATGCTGGAGCTGGTTCAGCAGACAACCCGCTGTATACGATTTCTTTGACTCTTCACAGGTATGGTGGAAACATTGGTGTTGGCGGAACAGAAGCTGCTGGTGGTGGTGGTAGGCCACTAATGGTTCGATGAGTATTATTGTTAGACTTAATGTTCCAGTTATGCTTTCGTGTCCCGATGTTCCAGACATCTTTTTGTCTGAAATAGACGGGACACGAATTCCTATCTCTGTGTCTTATTCTGGAAATATATTTACAGGAAACGCTTCTGCGTCTATTACTTATTTTGAACCAGCAAAGCTTGTTGGAAAACTTATGCCTTGGGATTTTGGTGGGAAGTGGACACTCACTATCAACGATATTGTGTGCTTCAAGGGTTTTGTTGCAAACATGCACTCAGAACGAACCGTTGGAGATGGATACATTCGTAACATAACCTTTTCTGGACTTATGAAAGGTTGGGATGTTACGTGCGCTGCAAAGATATTTCCAGTTGGAGCAACAGAAGAGAATCCATCCAATACGTATACTGCTTCTGATGCTCTTGCTGACCTTGTTGAGATTGTTTCTGATGGCAGCATGAGCGGGATTCATCTGGATGGTGTCATACCGTCAACCCCAGTGCTTATCAGGGATATGTATCAAGAAAAGGTACTGACTATCACGAACAGTACCTATCTTGCTGAGATTCAACGCCTTGCCATGTATCTAGGCTGTGCGGTGTTTCAACATCCAAGTCATGATACTATAGCCATTGTTGACATACTTCATCCCGTTGACAAGATTAGTTCCAACTTTCAGAGAGAACGGTGCAGCAGGGCTGCGTTTGATGTGAACTTTGAAACAATCCCAGGAACAGTTCTTGTTGTAGACGACGTGACACAAATTGCCGATTCGTATGGTTATCTTGGGGCTGTGGTACATGCAACAAACTACAACTTTACTGGAAGAAACGATATTGTCTATGCTTCTACGGTTGGCATTGCAAAAGAACACTTGATTACGATAGCCGAACAACTTTGGAAAATAGGTCGGTTTGGTTCACAGGTGCTGCACTTCAAGTATGCAGGTCTGGAACCTGACCCTGAAATGCTTGGCAAGTGGTTCGATTGGACTGATCCTGTTGGCGGAACAGGCAACTATGTGGTCAATAGTTTCACTACCACATACAAACGAACATCAATCTGGACAGAGATTGAGGCTTACTTGAAGCCTTCGGTGTGATATGAGCAGACAGAGTAGTGAACGATTGATTTTTACATCGCAACATTGCAATCCTTGTGTTATGCCTTATGGAATTCATCAAACTGGAGTTACGATTACATTTGGATATAAATTTAGTTCTGAACCATTGGTCATAACACAGGGGGCATCGCCAACTGGATTTGCGAAAGTAAGCGTTGTTTCCAAAAATAAAGATGCAGATGGTTTCTATGTAACTGCTACCGTGGTTACAGAAAACTGTTCTTACTACGATTGGATTGCTATTGGTGTTGGAGTATTGGCATGACAAAGGTCGATTTATAATGGCCTTCGCAGTATGGATTGCATCCAAGGTTGAGGGGACAGGCGCACTTCCAGATATTGCATCGATGCGCAAGGCGGACATACTATCCTTGCCGTGGTTCGTTAGAGTAGCACCACTAGGAGGGGTCTTCCCTGCTCTGAGTGCAAAACACCACAGAAACCCTACACAACCAGATGTTGTTCTTGGAGTGCGCAGTTTTCCTTGGGTAAGTAAGGGGATTCGACTTTCTAGAGTAGGAGGTAACTAATGGCATACAAGTGTTACTACAGGGTAACTTCTTCATCGGCCTCTGATTGGCTCACCAAACTGTTCGGATACATAGAGGCAATGGGGTGGGTCAAGGAGAAGGGATTAGAAGTCGCTGACTGTGCAGCTTTCGTGAAGGCTCATGCCTACGTCTTGGGTGATATGGTAAAACCCACGACATTGAACGGACTTGTCTACATCTGCTCTACGGCAGGAACTTCTCACGCTACTACAGAACCAACATGGAGTACGACAATCAAAGCAGAGACAGTTTCGAGTACCGCCAAATTCAGAGGGTATCGCTACGGGAGGGTCTATTCTTCACAAGGAGAAGCTGGCACTGAACCGAAGAATTACTTCTATCTGTATCAAGATAACGGAGTGACGGCATATTGTATTCCTCTCGGAGTAATAGGAATTGCTCAGTGGAAAGACGCTACTTGGTTATGTATAGCGACAAATGCAGGATTAGCCAATGGTGTCTCAGCTAACCCTTGTTACACCTATATCTATGGGAACAAAGATTTTGTAGTTGTATGTACTGCGTACGGTGGCTCTTATTATTACAGTGGATTTGGGTTCTTCGTGCCAGTATGGACACTTCGAACAACTATGACTTCGGCGGTAACAGCGGGAGCCCACGCTAATCTTGAGGTTGCGAGTTCTGCTGGTGTTTTCGTTGGACAATGGCTTCAAATGTGGGGAGCAAATGAAGAAGGTCGTGACAAAGTAATTGTTGAAGCAGTCCCTGATGCTGCACATATTACCGTAGTCAATCTCCCACGTGACTATTCTAGTGGGTCATTGATAGGAATATCACCTGTAAGAACATTTTTTCAAAACGCACAGGCTGTTGCAATGGCCGACGCATTTACTTACATGGCTTTAGGGTTAGCGGGAACCGCGTCGAATACTACATCTTATACCCACTTCTGCATTTATTTACAACTTCAGACAGGAAGCGGACCTGACTATAGGGTGCAAAAAAATCTATTGCGTCCCGCTTCTTATTACGACCAAGAAGATTATAACGGTGGCAATACCATGCCGTCCCTTTCTGGTTATCTTCCCACGGATGTTATTCTCCAACAATTCAGGGCTTGTACCTCTCTTGACCTGTTCCTTGTCTATGATGGATATACATATCCTGTTTCGGGAACAGCATCGTCAGGGGGTTCAACAACTTTGACCGATACGGGCAAAGGAATGACTCCCGATGCATGGGTTGGGAAGATTCTCGTTATCACAGCAGGTATCGGGACTGGTCAGACCCGTCAAATTATCAGCAATACGGAGGACACCTTCACGGTCAATGCTTGGTCAGAACTCCCTGATGGCTCTTCTTCCTACTGTGTCGTTGATGAAGCATGGCGGGCATTGGGAAATGGCTCAGCAAACTGCCCCGTGGTCAAAGAGATTCTATAATGGCCTTCGCCGTCTGGACAGCACTCAAAGCAGAGGGAACCCTAGCCATCCCTGATATTGCCATCATGAGAAAGGCAGATGTCTTGTCTCTTCCGTGGTTCATAAGTCTCGTACCTCCATTGACTGCTGTTTTTGCCGCACTTGGAGATTCAGTATCACGTTTGGCTCTCCCTGATATTACCATCATGAGAAGGGCAACCGTCCCCGTTCTGGTCAGACCACCGAAACCAATGTCGGCATGTATCCCTTCTCTTGGACCAAGTGCGGCAACTGATTCGGCAAACCCTCAAGAGTGGTTTGGCGATGCGGTCAATCCATGAAACAGACAAGTATCTGGTTCCAGGAACTCCCAAGTTGGGTTCCAGTCATTGCGATTCTTGCTCTTGTTGTTATCATCGGTGTTGTCACGTTTCTTGTGGTCATGTGAGGTTCCCAGTTTGGTTGAGGGTCTTAGCTTGGTTTGTGCTGGCCGCCGTGATAGTATTGGACACAGTAATCCTGTGTAATCTGCTGTAGGAGGATGAAATGGGCGAAGATGACGAGAAGTTCCAACATAACACAGAGCTGGTAGAGGCGAACGCCAATGCCATATCGATGTTCCGCAAGGATATGAAAGAAAACGAGGATAAGAGAGAATCCAAATTGAACGGGATGACCGTCATCCTCGACCACGTTGTCAAGGTTCTCGACCAGATAACGTTTCGGATGGAAGCACCGCAACTTGGGGTGAATGACAGACTCAACGGACTCGATGAAAGCCAGAAGATGATGGCGAAGATACTGGGTGAAGTTCAAGCCGTTCTTGGTCCGTTGGTCGATAGGAGTTTGCAAACTAAGAAGTACATGGACTGGATTATTGGCGGGACAGTTGTCTATCTTCTTACACGATTACTGCCATATCTTGGACAGGTACTACAAAAGTAATGGAGAAACAAAATGACACTTGACGAGAAGGCAAGAGCATTCGCAAAAGAACATCCAACCCATGATGGTGGAACATGGCATCTATGGTGTGCGTCACTCATGTATCGCATGTGCGCTGCCTACGGAGTAGGACCGCTCCCTGTTCCTTCATCTGCACATATTGCTGGTGACTTGGCAGGGAAACTTAATCCAGATTACACAAAGGCTCCCATTGGAGCATTCCATTATTGGCAGTATGGTGTTGATGGTCACGTTGGACTGGACATCAAAGGTGGGGGAACATCTGTATTTATGGCGTCTGTATTCATTCGAGAACCCCTTGGTAACTCTATTGGTTTTCAGTCGGTTACAGGATATACTCGAAACGAAATCTGCCCCTACAGGGGATGGTCAATGTTGTATGGCAAGAATGGAAAGATAAATCAGGAGGCAGTAATGACGACACCTGTTGTTGCACCAAAGCCAGTTGTCGCACTGAAACCTGTTCTTTCTGTAGCGCAACAGTGGGCTATATCAGAAGGTCTTTTCAATGTTCCAGTGGATTGGAACGCAGTAGTTACGTACAACATCCTTGCATGGGTGTTGTACAAGTTTGCACACCGCAAGGTGTAGGAGACAATCATGACACAGTTTTTGATTCTACTCGTCTTTGCAATTCTTGTCGAAGCAATCATCAATATGACACTAGGAGAGGTTCCTACTCCAAAGTGGGTCAAGCTGATTGCGTCTATCGTTCTAGGCATTGCAGTCTGTATAGTGTGGAAGGTTGGAATCATTGGCTTGCTTGGAATTGAGGGAGGGAGTCCAACCTTTGACTATGCGATAACTGGCATCGTTATTTCTCGTGGTTCCAATGTTGTGAATGATATTATAACCAGAATCAAAGGGGGCAACGTCACTCAGACTACCACGACAACCCCTGTTTCACCAAATTCGTTGACGACAACTATTACAGAGACAACGCCAACAATATCTACAACACCACAGTGACAGCGTATGCCGTGGAAAATGCGGAAAGTCAAAGGTGGCTTTCGTGTTACTCATGGCAGCCACGCTTCTGCGAAGAAAACGACCAAAGCCAAAGCAAAAGCGCAAATGCGATTACTTTACGGTATTGAAGGAGGGAAATGGCATCCAACTCGCAGGAAGAAAAATTAGTAAATCAGATTGCAGATGGAGTTACGGAGACAGATGAAGGTGACTTGCTACTGGAAGACGGAACAAAGATTCCAGCAGCAAGTAGAACAAAATGCGAAGTATACAGCCGTGTGGTCGGGTATCTCAGACCAGTAAACCTTTGGAACAAGGGGAAACGTGCTGAGTGGGCTGACCGTGTGGTTTTTGAGGCTGCAAACGCAGTAGATAAGCACCTTACAATGAAAGAAGCCCGTGGTGAAGAGTAAATAGGGGTAGACATACCAAAGTACGTCTATTGAAACGAAACCTCTGGAAAGGGGCCGAATCCAGCACAGACTAGGCATGAAAAAAGCCCCCTGCGTTTTGCAGGGGGCTTAACCATTCCTTGCTAGGGTTCCTTGCCAAAAAACCCGTCCAGTTTGCCGCTTGCTATGGCTTTCTGGAACGCCGTCTCCACTTTGGCGGGGTCATACTTGCTGATTCTCTGTTTCCGAACTTTGGGTTCGGTGGAAACAATCTTGACTGCCTTGACTTTCTTCTCCTTGACAACCTTCTCCACGACTGGTACGGGAATATTTGAAGTGGTGATGGGTTTCTTGGACTTTGTTGCCTTCTTCTCGTTCTCGGTAATGACACTATTCAATGCTTTGGTAAGAGGGTTTTTCTTCTCGGCTATCTTTGTCACTTTTGTGTCGCTGGATATCTTCTTCTTTACTTCGACCTTCTTGTTCTTGCTCATGTTGGATGCCTCCTTTAGGCATAAAACTGTCGCAATTCTGAACCCACAGTGGATCAAAGTTCAATGGATAATTAAACCAACCGTGCTTGTGCGCTAACGGATGACCTTCAACTGTTGCTCTGTTTGCTCTGCACTCAATACGAGCATTGACTGGTAGTTCCTTGTGATGTATACAGGCATAACAGTCAGGTCTTGCAGAACTCATGAACTGCTCCTTTGGTGTAATGTGCAAATACAGTTCTTCAACGTCCAGCGGTCGTTTCAACCGTGTATAGTTCAACCTTCCTCTCTGTTTCCACCACAACATGAAGGCGTCATGTGCAACAGCAGCCTCATGTTCGTTTGTGTATCGCGCAATCATCTTGCGGTCTTTTCCTTCTACTTCTTCACGTACCACGTAGTAGAACGCCATCCAGTTGTTGTCCGATGTTATTGTTCGTTCGTATGAAACACCGTAGAACCTGGATGTTTTTCTGCACTTCTGCTTTTCTAATCCATAAATATTGGAGATTCTGTATAACCGTAGACGATCAAGTTTCTTTTCATAATCAAACGACCACTTGTGTTTCTTTCCAAACACGATGAAACTCAATCTACAACGGTCTGCCATTGGTTCTGCGCGAATAGCATTAAACAAATCGCGCACCGACCCCCCTTTGTATCGGAGAACAATGTAACCGTTCTTGACTTTCAGAACAGAAAACCCAGGAATATGATTCCAAACTTCTAGCGTAAACGTCCTTGTGAGCGATGTGAATCCAAACCTGTCAGTCCCCATGTCCAAGACGCAAGATTGTGACAGGCACGTTCCGCCGCCGCCCCCAGTGTATCGCTTCATGCGCAGACCACAAGAATACGTCCAGTTTCAAACCACGGATTGCTCCGCCCGTGTCAATCACTTCACATGGCTTGCCGTTATTGTATCCAGGAATAATTACAAGTGAACCAAAGGGCAACACTCTGATGTCCGCTGCAATTCCACCAACACGAACCCTTTTACCAGTAGCAGTACGGAGAGGATTCCCATCACACTCTGCCGCTGTAGGGCTATACGCCGAAATCTCGAACAATTTAACCAAGCCTTTGACTGATATGCCCGCAGCATTTGAACGGCTTACCGCAGTAGGCTGGATTGGCTTGGCTCGTGGCACTGGTGAGGCTAAACGTATGGCAGCCCTATGATTGACCGTCTTTGCTTCTACAGCCTCAGAAACGCCCTTATTTGATGTCACAGCAGGGGTCAGAATAAAAAGGAGAACCACAACCGTACATAGCTTAAGTCCATTCATTTTACAGAGACACAAAACACTCGGTTCTGTAAGGACACCAATTGCACTCGGTGCTTTCCCTGTTGCGCTCATACGTCTGTTCTGGATCACTTTTACTCTGAGAACCAATGCACGACTCAACACTCTCTGCTGTGCTGATAGCCCACTCCATGATGTTCTCTACATCTTCACAGCCCCAAATGTATTCCAGGGTTTTCGCTTCATGTAGTTTCAGATAGTACAGGGTACAAGAAACCTCTTCAATCGGATTCTTTCCAGTCCTTGTTGAAATGATTCCACCCAAAGCGTAGAACTGTAATTGTTTCTCGGCGTCCTTGTCAACGTGTGCGCCCGTCTTCCAGTCCACTATGTTCAATCTATTCCCATTAACCCAGTACGCATCAAACTTGGTCGTGAACGGCTCACTGACCCGTGGAGTTGGTAGATGAAAGAACATTCGCTTTTCGGTCTTGACTTGAAAGCCACTAGAATCAAGGATGAAAGATTCTGGTATGACCGATAACCCCTGCATGTAAATAAGTGAACTGTTTGGAGGATTCTGGAACGATTCTTTCAGTGCCTGTGCATCTGCGACGATCTTCTGTACTCCATTTAACTGTGATTCAATGCTCTTGTGAACTGCAAGACCAATTGCCATGTTGATATTCTCTTCGTTCTTTTCTGGAGTATGCAAGATGTTCTTCTGGTAAAAGAGCCAAGGACACTTTTCATACAGGGTAAGACTGGAGTAACTATGGTTCATGATACCTCCCGTGGAAAATCAGGGTTGATAAATTTTGGAGGTTCTACTTCTCCACTTGTTTTCAACCGCACAACGCCGTATGTTGCACCAATAGGAAGAGCATTGCTTACCATGATTGTACCATCTTCTATGTTAATTGTAGCAACTATTGCTTCATTTACAATGGAGCGTTTCAAGATACGCCACACCGCATCACTCTGTGGTTTCAAGAGGAACTCGCGTTTAAGTTCCTCTACAGACATCTCCTGGAGTCTCATTTCGCCTTTTCTATCATACCGTAAATCTCGTTCATTGCATCCATCATCTCGTCGTACCCACGAACCCATGATGCAGAATGTGAACACGCATGTACAGCAGTGTTTCTATCTTCACCGTGCATAGCAGCAATCTCACCGAGCAGGTAGTCCTCAAACTCTTTTGTTTTCTTCTCGGCACGTTCGTAAATTTCATTTTGTGAACTATTCAATCCTGCAAACTGTCTCATGGTTCAGGTTCACCGTATGAACAAAACCCGTCCTTTGGCATCTCCATATTGTATTCCTTGTCACTGCAAAGTTCAGCAAGTTTTTCACAGTATACATAACCCTCCTGAGGACGATCTTCCATCGTTGCTATTCTACCTTGTGGAAACTCCGTAGAAAATTCTCTATGTGCGTTCGTGTGAGAATCACTGTGATGCTGGCAATCCTTGCACAAGATGTTGACCAGTTTCATCTCGCTATTCTTCCTTTTGCGTAACTGGAACAATGTGACCTCCCTTTGGATAGGTTGCAAGGCATCGCAGCAACCGTATACAATGAACGTGTCCCTTGTCAAAATTCAAACCTTCCCTAAACGCTTGGCAATATGCTACATTGCTAGTATTCAGACATGGACACATCGTATTCTTGTCTGCGTACATTCCTTGTGGATTGCACCAATCACCACTTGGTATCTTGTTAATCTGTGTTTCCTTTGGAGTATCAAATGCATTTCTACGTTTAGTAAGTGCAATGCAATGTTGTACTTCATCCTCTATGACATTGACAATAAATTTCTCCCACCGCACCCATTCGAATTTATACCCTGAACCAGAGAGGATAATCACAAGTGCTGCGTCAGGATCACACTTGATAATAACACCCGACTCGATAGCACTTACATGTGGAGTCTTAGAATACCAATCAACAAAATCTCCAAGTATAGGTAATTCTGGAAAGTTCATTCCTTACTCCTTTGTTCTCTCATACATCTTGTGTTATCGTGAACGTTGCTTCCCATTTCCCATCATACGCTTTCTGGCACTTATCAATGAACTCCTGTGGACACCCTTGAACAGTGACTGTCCACAGGCTGCCGTCTTTCTTTGTCACTTCCATTATAACAATCTCAGTGATGTCTGGTGGGGCATCCTTGTACGCAAGTCTGCGCCACCAGTGATGTCCACCACAACGGTGTATGCTTATTGTGTGTTCCAGTTTGGTGATGATTCCAACAACCTGCGTTTCTTGTTTCATGAGGTCAGGCATGTCCACCTCCTTATCCATGTGGATGATTATGTGCAGCACCCAAGTCTATTTCCTCTCCAGGTTGCTGCGGATTAAATTCTCTTGTTTTGATGTACCGTACAGGGAAACCGTTCCTTAAACGTGTTGCAAGTTCTTCAAGTTGTTTGACAAGTTGCTTGTGGTCATGGTCTTCGTGTATTTCTAGTAATGAACGTTTTGCTCGCTTGTGCTGCAATTCAAAGTCATGATCGTTCACATACTTGAATACCTGTTTGCGACCAGTCTTGATTGCAGCAGCAACAACCATTTTCAAGTCGTCAATGGCTTGGTCGGCAGCCTCAGTGTCACCGCAGTCATATCCAGGGATGCCGTCCTTGATGTCTTTGACAAGATTATTGTACAGGTTGTCCAGTCGTGTCGGTCGCTTTTTCATCTTGTATTCTCCATCTGTACCAATCAATTGTTGCAAGTGGATATGCGTCGGTCCACGTGAAACCATCTGGATCTGGCATGGTATGAAAGATGACAAGGCTATTATCGATAACCTCTGCTTCTACGTGCGTAACAGTAAAATGCGCAGTGTCTTTGAAGTAGATTTCCAGTGTTTTCATTTCTTCTCCAACGTTTTTTGATACGCCTTGATGTCGCGCTTGATATGGTCGTCAACTCCAATACGTTGACTGTCAAGTAACTGGAGAACACCTTGAAGAACATCTCCGTTCTCGTGACCAATACCGTACACATCATTGATAAGCGGATGAATATATGCTCTCACAAGTTCGCCAAGCAAGTATCCTTCTTCTCCTTCGCACCGTTTGCCGTACTCTGCGAGCATTGACGAGAATCCTTTTGCCAGAGCTTCGCTGTTTGTTACACTAACGCGACTCATTTCCCCTCCATTGTAGAGTGGCCATCCATTGCGCCGTCTGTATCTTGCTTATGTACACGTTCTGGAGCAAGAATATCTCCAGGTTTCAGTTCACCGTCCCTGATAAGAACACCGTATATGGCGTTCAAGACGGCTTCATCGCCCATCAGTTCCAGAATCTTGTTCCCAGTAAATGAACAGATAACCGTTTCCATTGCCAACTGTGGTACAAGTGATTCTGCTTCCTTGACATAAGCCCTATATGGATTTCGTTCGGCAACAACATAGATGTATTTCATTTTACCTCCTCTTTATATCTCAACCTTACTTCTGATGCAATAATCTCCTCAATGTATTTCTTCAATGGATGTCGTTGAACTCCAATAAACTGCTCACCGTCATTCCAGATAGCCCACTTGGTAGCTTCTTCAATACGAGCAGCCACACGTTGATTGAAGATGGCTTGCTGTACTGCGTCAATTCCTATCTTGACTTCTTCTGGCATTATTCTCCACCTCTCTCTTCTCGTCTGATTGCCAACAACCTCAAAGTCTGCTGCTGCATCAACATCTGATACACCGTTGACTGCTTGGATGAGTGCAATCAGAGCATCACTACTTTGCGTCACGGTTTATTGCTCTGTATTCGAGCATATGTCTTATATTCCTTTACTTTGCGTTCATCATAAGCGATGGCTTTCTTGAAGTAACGGATACCTGCACGGATGTTCTTCTGCTGGAATGCAGTCTGGCAATATGGGTCTGTAAGTTTTGCAATTTCTTCTTTCAGATGTCGCCGAACCACACGTAGGCGGCTTGTGTACATGCTGTCGTGGTCAAGACATCCGCAACAGTTACACTTTACGCATATCTCTCCATATGAATCAATGAGGTTCTTGCACTTGCTATCGACCCGCTGGTCAAGATAGATGACAGGGGTTTTTTGTCGTCTCCGTTCTCGTCTACGAGCATTAACTTTATCTTTGTTATCAATCGCCCATTGACGTGACCGTTTGTTGTGTTCATCTTTGTTCGCTATGTAGTATCGGTGAGCGTTCTCGGCAATCTGTTCTCCGTGTTCTATTTTGTAGTTGCGGAGATAGACAGCCTTTTCCTCTTTGGTTTTCATGGCTTCATTACTCCCGACTTGATTCCGTTCTCATACACATGATTCTGTTCAATGCGGATTTCTTCATTTTCCTTTTCGATCGCCGTTTCATTGTCAACCATGCTCTTGATGTGTCCACGTTTGAACGCAATCTTCCAGATGTAGCGCATGAATTTACGAGCGGTTTCCTTGTCACAATTCAGCACACCTTCAAGTTCTGTTTCCTCAAACATATCTTCTGCTGCTTTTTCAATGATGGCTTTCTGGCTCTTGCTCTTCATTTGACCACCTCCAGCACGTCAACAAACGGCACACGGACGGCATTGGTGATTATCTTCTGTGCTCCTACGTAGATAATCCCTTCAACCTTGATGTACGCAAACTTCTTTCCAATCTTCTCAATAGTACCAGTCATCACAACGGTGGAGTATCTCCTGTTGTAATTGAACTTTACGTGGTCGCCCTTTGCTATCAGCATGTTATGTCCTCCACTCAATGTGACATGGAACCTCATTCGTGAAACACTTTCTCATGCAACTCTCCTGGTCGTTAAACCATGACCCTTCATGGATTTCACCAGTTACGATGTTCATTTGCCGCCACTGTTCGTGATACTCAGGTTTGAGTGGTACTAGACTCCAAGCTTCAGGATGACTTTCGCTTTCTCCATTTACTGCATACGACATAACCATATCAAAGCCATTACCAAGGGTCACAACTCCAACAATCGGAAACCGCAAATCATTTACTGTACCCAGGAATCTCACTGTGCGCCTTTCTTGAACAGTCACATACTTGCGATAGATATCAACTTTAATTGGTAGATTCATGGGTTCTCCTGTGCAAACCGTTCCCTGTCTGCCTGTTGCTGATGACGTTTCAAGTCTTCGGCAAGCATATCTTCCCTCTGCTGGTCTTCCATGCAATCTTCAAACGTTTGTTCCCGTAAAAACTCTTCACTTGGAGCAAGAACATCAGCGGGTACAGCAACACATCCTTTCCAACTACCAAAATCATAGGCAATTTCTCTGTTCCGTATTTTCTCTTTCAATCGTTCTTCAACAACAATAATGAGGTCATCACACAGTTGTCGCGCTTCTGCTGCGATCTCTCCAAGGTCTTTATTCTTATCATGAGTAAATATTCCAGCCATTGTATGACCAATCACAGTTTCTCGCAGTGCTTCAAACTTAGTCATCGGTGGTCTCCTTTAGTTCAAGAACTGAAGTCCGAATTATCACGCATAGACTGCCACCCATGTTGAACTTTGCAATGTATGCGTCCAGTATCTGTTTCTTCGTCCTCTCTTCGACAGCAGAGATAAGGGTGTCAACTACTCCAGTAATCTCTTCGAGAGCGGGTTCAAAGGCTGGTTTTCCCTTAAATTGATACGTTGCAATATTGATTGCCATTTTCCGCATTTCTTCAACAGTTGCCATCACATCCTCCTCATGGCAATAGCATCTTACTTGCAACGAAACCAAATAAGAAACAAGCAATGAACCAAACAATACGCCAAATCAAAGCATACTTTCTCTTGCGTCGCAGTAATGCAGGGCTTGGTAGCGTTGCTCTTCGCAAGGTTTCAAACGCATCGCCAAAAGACATTCCCCTTGCACAAGATAAGTCCGCAGCAAGTTCTGCCATATCTTTCAATCGCTGTGTTTCTTCTAGGTTCATAACCGCCTCTCTGTAAAGAACGAAGTCTCTCCCTTGTAACAGAAGTTGTACTCTTGTATCTTCTTGATGATTTGCTTGACCTCATCCACGTTGTAGACCACGGCAACAATTGCGTTGACCTCATTCCACTCTGCGAGTTCTTTCTTCTGCAATTCTGTTGCAGGATAACCAAATGGTCCACGCTTGACCTCAAACTCAAAGCGTAAACCGTTGATGCAGCCTGTGATGTCGGGTTTGCCAGAATTGCCAAACGCTCCTCCATGCCGTTTCTCCGCCCTACAGAACGGAACGGTTTTCAGATATTTGAGGATGCTTTTTGTGACGCTGGTTTCAAGCGGTATGTTCTGTTTCATCGTGCCTTCCCTACAAGTTGTGTTGCAACGTCTGCAATCTCCATGCAAATCTCCTGTGTTGTCCACCGTTTCCCTTCCATTATAAATGGAGGATAGTCAGATTCTCCACAAGGGTTGAACTGTGTATGATCCCCACAGTGCGCATAATCCCATCCAATGATTGTTGAACACAAAGGAAACGACTTGAAACGTTCATCTGGATTGAACAATGAATTCCAGAGAGTCTTTCTGTAACCAAACGACACGCCACCATGAACGTTGATGCATCGCTCAAACCACTCGTAACTATGCCATTTGCTCAGGATAATCATTTGAGAAAGTTTCTTGGGAACTTCAATATATGCGCATGGATGAGTATTGTAATCCACAATACAACAATGAAGTCCACGTATCTGACCGTCAAAGATGACACGTAACTTATGACGTTCTCCAGTATATGATGGTTGATTAGTTTGCGGGTTCATCGCTGGTGTTCTCCAACCTGTAATGATTCGGTGAGAGTCCATTCCCTTCTTCATCAAACAGTTCTGCCAATGTGTGTTTCTGTTCTACGTCATACCATGCCAGCATGAACATGTGGAGATTGAACACTATCACTGGAGTGAAACTCATTGCTGCAACACCAATTGCAATCCCTTCCTTGTTCAGAATATGCCACTTCTTCTTCATTGTAAACTTTTCATTCATAGTTATCTCCTTTTACCTTTTGGAACATAATCAACACAACGTCCAGCGGTGTTTTTATCTGAACAAATTTCTGCGTCGTTCTGAATAGAATATGCCCTGCCAGTAACATAATCAATAAGATCGATTCCTTTGACATTTGCGTAACATTTTGCTGGAACACCAAAATCACAATTAATGTGGTATCCAATATAATGTTTACACATGGCACAGATTGTCATTGTTGCTCCCTTATAGTTGGATATAATACTGTTGTGAAGCATTGCATAAGACCAGTTCTTCCTTTGCACGTGTCATCGCTACATAAAACAACCGAACAATTGCATCTTTTCCTCCCTCAGAACCACCGTTACCGTTCCACTCGTTGATCCCTGCAAGAGAGAGGTCGGGAAAAAGATAGACTATATCAGCTTCTCCACCTTTAACAGAGTGAATAGTTCCAATAATAATGGAAGGTCTCGTGAGGAGATTCTGAATTCCACCTTTCTTGTACACGGTGACAGGATAGGTGTAGGCATTGATTCTACTCGCGAGCAAGTTCTTTTCAAACCACGTTGTTTCTCCTTCATAGGCGTTTGCAAACGCTTCTTCATAGACACCCTCCTCAAATTGAAACGCCATCTGCTGTGCTGCAACAGCGGGATCTTCGTTCCATTCTCCCTCAGACAAAGCAGTCTTGCCGCCATGAATAAATATTCCAGCAGCCCTGATGTCCTCAGACCAAAGAGTGATGTCGTTTGGCGTCCACAGTTGGCCTTCATGGACTTTCAGATAGCTGCTCAGGCGTTGTGCTGCACTGATGCGGTTCTCGTCAAAGCGCAGAGGGTTCCAGTCACCACGTGTTGTACGGTAAGGGTTACAAAACGGTATCCCTTCACGGCGCAAAACGGCTTTGAGTGGATCCAACATGTAACTGCATGTCGCGAGTATCATAACCTTCTTGCCGCTTGCAACCTGCTCCAGTGCGTCATCAATGACGGGTTCAATGTACTTGTATGAGGCATCCAGATAACGTATAGAGCCAATTGCCTCACCAGAATCGGGGTCGTCAGGGATGTTCCATCGTGGCTTATACTCTTTGACTGCCCTGACGTTCACCTGTTTGATCCACTCTTGTGACTTGTCAAGAATTGCACGTGGAACCCTGTAACTCTGCTTCAATACTTGCTGTTTAGCAGCAGGGTTACGTATCAGTTCTTCTGGAGATGCCCCCTTGAAGTGATAGATGCTCTGGTCATCGTCAAATGACATGAAGCACAGGTCTACTGATTGTTCCCACTTGCGCACCAGTTTCAGTTCAAGCGCAGAGAAGTCCTGACACTCGTCCATGTACATGATACGTGGCTTTCCTGGAACAAAGTCAAGGTGAGTAATGCCACGTTCAATCAGTCCAGTGAAGTCTACAAAGCCGTTCAAGTCTTTCCAGAAGTCCCATCGCAGAGCAAAGGCTTCAACGTCTGGATTGTAGTATTCTCGTGGAGTCAACTTTGCCCTGAGTGTGTTGTACTCTTGCAACAAGCGGTCCCCATCGGTAGCGGTTTCTTCTTCTGATGTCGGGTTATCAACGTTGACCTTGCCGCTTGCCTTGCTAAGAGCATACTGTGGTTCAAACGTATTCCACTCTGCAATGTGCTTGACCTCTGCAATCTCGGGTCTGCCAAGCGCACGGTAACACAGCGCATGAAGTGTTCCAATATTGCTTTCTGGAACTGGCAATTGACGGCTGATAAGTTCTGTGGCTGCTGCTTTGGTGAATGAACCAACCAGCACACCATTGTTTCCAACCTTCTGGACGCCTTCAAGAATATAGGCTGTAAGTTTTGTCGTCTTGCCAGTTCCAGGCGGACCAAGCAACCAGACTTCTTTGCTGTTCATCGTCCGTCTCCAACATACTTACTCAGCACCACAACATCTTTAGGGTCAATCTCCACGACATCAATATAAGCCGTGTATTTGACAGACGCTAACCGTGTATCAACAATTCTTCCTGGATACTCATAAAAATTCTGGTATTCTGCTTCACTGTTTACGGACTTCGCTGTCGCATAGAACGTGTGTCCATCTTTCTCAAACGCAAAGGTGTTCCCTTGTTTGAAGGTATCGGCAAGGGCAACCCTGTTCTCGTCTGCAAGTTCATCACTAGAGAGTGAGTCCAGTGCTTTCTTTGCATGACGGTCTCGCCCTAAACACTCAATATCTATGCACAGATTGTAAATGGTAGCAAAATTAATGACACCGTCGTGCATTCCAGAATAGTATGCTTGAATAGAAGTAATGAATGTCTTGAACTTGAATCCATTGCTGCTGAATTCAAACCCATCCATTAACTTAAATGATCCGCACTTCATTGTTGGGATTCCCCTTTTGAAACTGTTCCCTTACCAGCGCATTGAACAACGCCTTTTTCAGAACAAGATACTCAAAGTTCTTGTTTTGATTCCACGTTCCATCTTGATATAGTTTGACTATCTCGATAACAATATCATCACTGCACATGAGGGGCAAGTCGTCTGGTTCAAAAACTTTTGGATTCATTATCTTTACCTATAGAAGCATCTCCAGGAGGTGCAAAACCTTCTGGTGGCAATGTATACGTTGGAGCCAACATTAAGGCTATCTGGTCAATGAACCGTTCGCGCAACTGATTGATGATGTTTTTTGCCACACTCGGGGCTTCCAATGCTTCATAAAGTGCTTTAATATAGGCTGTTTCAATAACATGGATTAACTCGTGAACAATAATCCAACGTTGTTCCCAAGTTGTATCTGTCCAGAAAGAATCGCCAACACGAAAATATGCTGAAACGGACTGTGACATAATCTGAACGGAGGCATACGATTCTTCATCTTCTTCATTTGCTCCTGATGGTTTGTCAAAGAGGACTTTGAAATACCACTGACTAAGACCCATAGCGTCGGCAACACCACGAATATATTTGCCAAGTTCATCCCACCGTGGATCCTTTCCTGTTCTATCTGGTATAGGATTAACCATTCCCCATCACCTTGCTTGCTTACTTTTCAACTTGTCTGCATCATAAAAACTGAACGCTTCAAAAACATCATGTATCATTCGGTCTCGTGTTTCTCTGCCAGCAAGTGAAAGATTTACTGTAATGTTTAACTCGACCGCCTTCAAACGATTAGATATTTTAAGTTCTCTAAGAATCTCTTCCATCAATTCGGCTTCTGGAGTCATTCTGTCACCTCCTTAATCGGACAATGTTCCATCTGTTGTTCCCAGTTCTCAAACTCTATACAGGGGTTATGTGGTACAATATTTTCTCCAGTCTCTTCGTATTGCAAAATGCAACCATCACTATCTCCCCTGTCTTTAAGCTGACAATCCAAACAGTGCGCTGGTTTCTTGTCTAGCGTTATTTGATACTTCATTCTGTCACCTCCTTGATCGTCTCACTTACTCCGTTACCGTCATGAACTGTATCAAGAATCTGTCTCATTCTCTTGTCACATTCTTCTGGAGTAATTTCATGCATCCTCATGTGTACAACAGCAGCTTTCAATAAAAGGATCTCTTCTTTCCAATCATTCATCCCGCCACTTCCTCACCACATTCAACGTCACCAAAGTCCCCTTTGATTTTAGCAGGGTCTCCGTTGAAGAACACAAGCACATCCTGGTGCATCTTCCCCATCTTTCTGCTCTGTGAGAAAGGCCGTCCAGTGCGCAACGGCAGTGTACCGCACACGTTGAACAGCACTGCATGATTGTACAACTTGAAGCCACATAGTTCTGCAAACTCTATAGTGTTCTGCACGAACGGTTTGATGAACCCTGTCTTGGCGTCCCTTATATCGCTCACCACGATGACCGCAAACCTGTTCTTCTTCACGTGACCCAACGCTGTTCCAAGAATCAGACCGTATGTTCCAATGAACTTGTCGTATGACTTCATGTTACTGAGGTCACGTGGATCATCAGAGTAAATCTCCATGTCATGATATGGTGGACAAGTGAACATGAGGTCATACTTCTCTGTGTCTGGTATCATCTTGTCCAGTTCTAGTGAATCACCGCACAACCACCGTGGTACGATTTGTTTCTCCATTTCTGTCTCATGGATACCAACGACCCACAGCAGGTCGCCGTTCTTCATGTAGTCAATGCACTTTGCCTCATAAACTGGATCAAGTTTGATCCCCTCAAATGTAGTGATCCGTGGCTTCTGTGCATAATCAAGCGGCGACACCACCAAAGTACACTGTTGTTGCCAACCTAACGGAGCATACTTCAAGAGGCGTTCTGTGGGGTCTGCGCCCACTACTATGCCTATAACTGGGATATCTATGTTCCTGTTGCGTAAGCCCCACAGAACGCCCGCTAGGGTCATGCCTGAGCCTACTGGTACAATGATGCGCTTCACACCTTCTGGAATATCTATCACTTGGCTTGCCGTCATCACAACAGCGGCCTGACACTCCATACCAAACGGAATGTACGTCCAGTCAGGGTGTTCGGTGGCGTCCTTCTCTGCCCTGCTGATAATGACATTGTTATATCCAGCAGTCCACTGGATGATTTCTGCCCCACACTCTCTTGCCTGTACAAGTTCAGGTGGCAATTCACCCATCGGGGTGTGAACCCTGCACGGGATGCCAAGTTCCTTTGCAATGTGCGCCACAATGTTCACCTGTGGTGATGCTCGTGAACCAGCAGTGATAAGACCTTTTGCTCCAAGTGCAAGTTTGACAGCCGTCCTGACTTTGCCGCCATGAACTCCAGAAGATGAATACAAATCTTCTCGTTTGAAGAAGTAGTTGCCCCTTACTTCAATCGGAGTGTACTCGTCACCACCATACCACTTGACAGAACCCAGGATTTCATGCGCTTGCTGAATATCTGCGTCCACCTGTATCTGTCGCAGGTCAACCCCTGTATAGTTGTACCCGAGCATCGCAGCCACAATACCCCTGACCGACCCTCCAGCAAAGGGGTCCAGAACTGAACCACCTTTCGGTGAGAACCACCTGTAGACAATCTCGCACAAAGTAGGGTCAAACACTGATGCTGCGGTCAGTTCCTTGCGGTGATAGTTCTTCTGAATGTCGTTCCCAAAGTGAGGCAATGTCTTTGTTTTCATCTCCGTTGTTCCGTTCTCAGTGAACTCTGAACCTTCACCGTACAGAACAGCATCATCCCTGCCAATCTCTGAACGGATACCAATGTTTACCCACTTGCGCTTGCGGTCTTGCCAGTACCCCTGTCGGGTATCCAGCACCGTGAACGGAGGGATGATGAAGCGGTCAAACATGTTCGGGTTTACACTTTGCAGATACGGATTGCCAAACAGAAAATCATTCTCCTCAGTTGTCATCTGTCATCCCTCCAGTTGCCCCCATAATATCCTGCGGTATTTGCCAGACAGAACGTGACGTATGTTTATCGTGATAGTTGATTGTGACAACCATGCTTTTTGCTCCTATGATTCGCATTTTGAGTGTCATATCATGTGTAGTGAGGCGTTCTCCTTGTGACAACTGTACCCACTTTTGAAAGTCAGTAGAAAAGATGTAGAGCTTCCCGTCCTTGGTATACGGTGCTTTGCTGTTTGCAGCCTTGTCGGGGTCGTCAAACACTTTCTTCTCACTTATATACGTGACAAGCCATGTACTCATAACAGCTTCATCTGTCGCGTTGTGAGAGCCATCATCGACCTCACAGCTATCAAGCAGCAATTGCGCAATGGCAGCCCACTGTGAACCCTTGAACAGAGGCAACATGCGTCCAGTGACGGTTGCAACCTTCTCCCTGAACTTGTGCTGGTCTATCAGGTATGAAACGCTTTGGAGCATGATGTTTCCTTGCTTTGTCTGGAACCTGTAGGTTGGTTCAGGGTCTATTGGATACTTTGTCAACTTACTGATGTCAACCTTGAACACAACCGATAAGTTCTCCAGTATCTTTTGTCTGCGTTCTTCTGGTGTCAGCAGATTCTTCGTTTCTTCTGTGTCAAGCGATAACTCATTGATGATATCACGGCTTTCCACTTCTTTGACATTGCTTCTGGCCTTCTCTATGGTTCGTCTGTAATAGTCAATACGCAGTTTGAGGTCATCGCCATACTTGCGCCGTGAAGCGATGAGCAGATTTGCAATCTCTTGATCGGTCCAGTTTGCTCTGACAGCAAGTGCAGCCAAACTGAGGTCGTAACTGCTTGCAGTCTGATCGGGCAAGTCTTTCTCTGACCGTGTTCGTTCCCACGATGACAGTGCTTTGGGGTCTTTCTTGAACTCCTCAAACTTGTCAAACGGTGGTACAGAATTCGGGTCAAGATGAAGAGTGTATATCGCTGGTTCTACTGACTTATTGCACTCATCCTGTTGAATAACAGAAGCGGTGGGGGGCGTTCCATCAGAACAGAGTGAGTGCAATAAATCAATAGCAAACAATCCTCCAGTCGGTATCTCCTCTAGCGTTACGGGAACAATATTGGTTGTCTCTTTGCAATTGTCAAACCCTGGAAGTCTCATGACACGGCTAATGTCATGTGTGGAGTCAACCTCCCAATGATACGCAGACGCCTGTTTCTTGCAATAGTTCTGCCACTCCAAAGTATAAGCTTGCGCCTTGGCTCTGTCATCATCTGATTTGAACAACCAGAATTTGTTGAATATCCACCACGCTTGCAGACCATGTCCAGAATTGATGATGACGGTTGGAAGCATGATGTCATTGATGACAAACTTGATAGCTTTATCCAAACTGGGTACGAGATTTTGTTTCTTGTGTACGGGATGCACAATGTCCATGTCAAGCCAGAACCCTGCAATCCCTGTGACTTCTGATGCTTGTCCACGTGCATACTGTCCCCTATCTATTGGTGACGTACCACAGCCGACATAGACATCAATGTTTTGATATTTTGTGGGAGTCTTTTTGAATTGTTGTATCGCTGCTTTCGGCGTAGTGAACCACTCTGACTTTTTCTGTGTTTCATTCTTGCGCCAGATAAGAAAATTCTGGTCGGCTGGCTTTGTTCCAAACAATAGTTCCAAGAACTGTTGTGTTGTTTCTATATTCAAGTTGTTCCCCCACGGAACGTCGTATTTTGTATACAAAGGTGGCGGCTGTCCAGTTCCCTGCATGAGTCCCCAACAGCCGCCATAGGTGGAGACCGTAAAGTCCTTCCTTTTCTTAGGAGGAAAGTCTCGCGGTCTCCATAAGTGGGGGTGTCGGCATTGTCAGAAAACTAAGGCTATTCAGTTCCGTTGCCGTTGCCCCCATAGGGAGGCAGAACCGCTACTCGAAGGAGGGCTAAGCGTAGCAGTTCTGCCACAAACCCCCTGCATCGACATGGCAGACAATGCAGGGGTATATACAAAGGAGATGACAGTAGGTTATTTATCGTCCTGTATATCTTCTAGATCGTCTCTGACAGGGGCTGGTTCCTCAAGCAGTTCTGAGGCATCGACCTTTTCCAAATCTTCAATGTTACGATTTGCAAAGTCGCCTTCACCCTGAATTGGAACGCCCTGTTTCTCAACAAGTTCCTGGAACGCCTGTGCATAACTTGCGATGCTTGGTGTCTCAGTCTCATTCAGTTTACGTGCAATCTCAACGTTCACAACGCTGTACGCAGGAGCACCCTTTGGTGTGACTTGTGACAGTCCAAAGCTGGTTTCCACCTGCTTGTATGTCAGCATGTGCGTTGTCAGGTTCATGAGGAACGCACGGAACGGTTTGAGAGAGGTTGGAGGCAACTGCAAGACAATAGGCATCAATGCATCGTGAGGGAGCAAATAGATAATCCTCATGAGTTTGCAAGCCTGTCCTGCGCCACCTTTGACAGATGAACCAAACTGTGCCTTTGGACACGTGTAGCACACGCCACCTGGATGACCAAGACCATGAACAGTGTCCTCTGAACGACAAGCAGGGGGGTCGCCTAAAGAATTCGGGTCAACCCAGTATGCTCTGACTTCCTTGTGATACAGGATGATACCAGTGAGAGTATCAACACTGTGCATGCCCTTCTCTCCAAGCACAGCCCACGCAATGCCACCACCTGTCGGCATTTTGATACGCTGCAAGTCGGTGAGTTTGAGTCCACCATCACCAAAGTTCTCCTTGATGACATTTCTGACAGCATCATTCTCCACAACTGCAAGATACTGATGTGTTACTGCGATTTCTTTTGTCTCTTTGATTTCTTCTTTCTTCGCCATAGGATGCCTCCTGTTATTACGGGTTTCTAACGTTCTTCAAGATGGGTCGCTTTGCAAACCATGAATCCATTTTGTCATCGTAATTATCAATCATCGTTTTCAATACCTCAGCATACATGTTTGACGGTCTGATACCTCTTTCCCAATTCTGGATAGCAGTTGTCGTCACCCCCAAAATCTGACCAAGCTGAAACTGTGTCAACTTCTCCTTCGTTCTATATTCTTTTACTGGACAATCTGGATACCATTTGGAAAGCTTCTTCATGTGTTCGTCCAGTACATTATGGTTTATAGTTGTCATAGTTACTCCTTTCTCCTACTAGACTGTGTTGCAATGAAGCCCTTTCTTGTAGGTAGTTATAAGTATAGCACCGTTTTTGAGGCTGTCAAGCCCCTTCAAACCCGCTTGCCATGCGGCTTTCAAGGCTTGCCATTTTTGACCCCCTTTGACTATATACTTAGATGCTCTAACTATATTTATTTCCCTCCGCCACCATAGCGTTGCGGTTCGCCCACACCAAACCTCCCATACCATTGAGTTTTTACAACACAAAAAAGAAGGCGACGATTCTGCGTCGCTCAGTCAAAAAAGAGGAGCGGGAGCAGATTTCTCTGCTCCCGCGCGTCGTGATTCGGCTCTTTTTCTTGTAGTACGCTAAGCTTTGAACTTATCGGCGAACGCTTTCGCTTCTTCGTCAAGTGCCTTGTCTGGTATACAACTGACAACAAACGTCGCGTTCATTGCAGCGTTGATAAACTGCATGTTCAATTTCGCAACATTGAGATTCGATGCAGTGATTTCAAGACTATGCTTGATGACTGCAAGTTCCAACGATGCACTATTGACCGCATCACGCTCTTCTGTACACAGGAGAGCCAGTTGTGCATCGCGCAGTTGCTGGTTTGCACCAACCAGACCAGCATTGATTGTTTCGATGCTTTTCTTGTTCAGCTTTTCCTGTGCTACATTGACTTTCACTTCTCCAGCATTGATTTCCATTACCTGTTTGACAAACTTCTCGTTTGCAACTTCAAGTTCTTTCTCGTACAAACCAACCCTGTTTTTGAATACGATACCCTTATCGCCCATCTGCTTCCTCCTGTTTCTTGTTGAACTCAGTGCCTTCTATCACGTTGATTTCTGTGGTCAGAATGTCTTCGAGTGTTGTTCCGTTCTCTTTGTTGCGCTTAATGATTGCATCTGCCATTGCATGGATAGCCTTGGTAGCGTTGATAGCAACTTCACCGATGTTGTCGCCAGCAACAGTCAGTGTAATTGTCATCGGTCCATTCCAGTTCACATACTCTTCAATGGTGTATATCCTTTTGTTACTCGCGTCTTTTGCAATAATGCTGATTGGATAGACAATATTTTCTTCCATTGTTTCCTCCTTAGATTTTAATCGTTTGAATCTCGCCAAGCAACTCGCGATGATGAAGTTCAGTAAACCGTTCTCCCGCAGCCTTGAAATTGGTTACAATCTGTCCAAATACAGAACGAGAAAGAATGTCTCCAACATGAACATCTATATAGTGAGTCGGGTTCCAATCTTCATTCAGCAGATTGTACATCTGCACTGTATGGATCACGTTTGTTTCTTGAAACAAAATCAAAGCATAGATTGAAATTCCCTTGTCATAATATTCCTTCTGTGTATCAACACCAAGAACATCACGAATCCCTGTAACATTAAGAATGTTCTTGAATCCGACAATCTCAATGGCTTCTTTCCCTCTTTTACGGAATTGAATCTCTGCTTGTGCAATTTTATTGTCTGGCATGTTTCCTCCTAGTGAATATCACAATAGCTGGCAATGAATCGCAGCAAAGCATCGTAACTTGCTGATTCCATACACTTCTCTCCGAAATCTTTGATAAGCGCATCATCCCACTTTGCGCTTCGCATAACCTTTTGGCATCGACCAATCATTGCAAAAGCGTTTCCATCTGTTCCAATAAGATGAACATCAATTTTGGACATTCCATTTGGTGCTAGTTTATCAGTCGTCATTTCGTATTCTTCTTAATCTTCATTACCTCACTGCGATAGACGTTGTAGATTTCATCCTTTATTCGTACATCAAGACCGCACATTCCCGCATAAGTAACCATTCCAGTTGACTGTTTCCCGTGCATCTTGTGTTCAAACGTCACGGTGTCGCCAATCTTGATTGCATCACGTTCATCAGCAGTCGGGTGAACCCATGTTGCATCGTGTCCCTCAGTTGTCATCTGTTTCCTCCTCTTGTGTTACACGAACATTCTCGCCTTTGATTTGAGTAAGCACTGCTTCGACAACGTCCCGTTTCTCACGTATTGCAGAATACACATCTTCGTCAACTGTGTGCTTAGCGATAAGCTTGATATATGTGACCGTCTCCTTCTGTCCAGGTCGGTGTACCCGTGCCTGTGACTGCAAGTAATCGCCCAAACTGAACCCCACCGAATAGTACACGCAGTAGTGTGCTCGCGTCAGGTCAATACCCAACCCTCCGCTTTGTATCTGTACAGCGAACACAGAGCCTGTGGTATCTTGCTTCCAAGCAGCTAGTTCCTTGACCCTGCCAGACAGTTCAAACGATGCCCTGCCTTGCGCCCTTGCGACTGCCCTGACTGTCGCTAAGTCTTGAACGAACCTGCAAAATACCACCACAGGCTGCCCGATGTCTATATCTTCTAACACATCAGCGAGCAACTTCATTTTACTGTCGTCCATTGCAACTGGAACTCTGTTCAGTGTCTGGTGCATAAGGTCCAGGTCGGGAGTCAGATAACCACCTGTCAACTGCTGTAATCGCAGCAGAAGCGTCAGGCCATTTGCAGCGGTGACTTCTCCTCTGCCAACAGAAGCAATGAGGTCGTTCTCCAATGAATCATAGGTTTTCTGCGCTTTATGACTAAGAGTGCAGAACCTGTCCTCTTCAACAATAGGGGGCAAATCCAATACGTCATCTTCAACACGGATGGCAATGCTGTAAAACTTCCTGTTCATTTCCTCTTGGTTCTGGTACGCCATGACTTGATATCCACAGTATCCACCCATGACAGCATACTGTTGACGGAAACGGGCAAAGCTTGTTCCAAAGATTGCTTTGTCCAGAAACCTGTATTGCGCATAGATGTCAAGTGGCGAGTGAGGCATTGGTGTACCAGTGAGTCCTACTCTCTTTGTGTTGAACGTTCCAAGCATCTCCATGAACTTTGATGACTTGCTTCCTGGAGACTTGATTCTGTGTATCTCATCCGCAATAACGATGTCAAACATCGCCTTCAACAGATATGACCGTACTGGTTCTCGCCATGCTGATTCGTAGTTGATGACAACAGCAAGTCTGCATCCACCAGATGCAGCGGTTTGTTCCGCAGTCTTGATACGTTCCAGTTTGCCTTTGACCCCACCGTTATCGAGTGACAAGACCAGTATGTCGTCCTTGTTGGATGGCATGACCAAATCTTCATCTAGAACAAATACGTTTCCTAACGCATAGTGCTTTTTGAACTCCCCACCCCACACCCTGACCACGGACAGAGGGCATACTACCAACAGTTTACGCATATCAGGGTCGTTCTGTACAACGTCAACAACGACCTTTGTCTTGCCCGTTCCCATTGCAAGCGCAAGCATAGTCGCTGGCTGTGACTTGACCATGTGGTACGCGAGCAGTTGATGCTTCCACGGCGTCAACTTGGTTACTGGGATTGGTTCTAACGTATCCTGGTTCTGTTTCAGTTCATCAACTTCCTGTGACTTCTTCAACAGTTCTGCAAATTGCTTGTCGACTAACAGTCGCTTGCCAAATGCGGCAAAGATGTTCCTTGCTGACTGTGGCGAACAGGGGTACGTCCATTGACGTACCCCTGCATCCCAATGACCGCCAGCAATGTTCTTGCAGACGTCCTTATCTTCATATCCCGTCTGTACGTAGATGCTTCCAGACTTGCATCGCGCAAGAACATTCATGTCGACCTACTTGATACCAAAAATCTTCAACCAGATTCTCGACCACTTGGCAGTTGCATGGATGAAAGCATACATGATAAGCATTCCACCAAAGTATGCACCAAACACGACACCACCAATAAAACAGAGAACTTGCAACCAAACATACGAACGAATAATCCCTTGTTCTATCATGTCACTCTTCTCCCATTGTCCAAGCACCCGTGATTCTTTCGCCGTTTTCACCAATTGAGATATATCTCGAAACAATGTATGTCATTTCTGGAATCTTGTGAGAGGCACAGGATTCTTGCATCTCCTTTTCGTTTTCGCTTACTGCAACAATCATACCGTGTTCGTTTACCAGTCCAAATTCACGAGTCATAGTAGACCCCTTCAGTCGATCCACTGCTTATACGTTGCGCAGATCCCGAGTTTAGTGAGTACCTCTGAAAATGCTTTCGCGTATTCAGTTGGTAACTGCATTGATTGATTGAACCCTGGAACACACCAAGTATATACCGTGTGTCGTTCAGCGTCTTGCCTGAACTCTCCATTGTGGTATGTTGGCATTTCTGGTTCATTGCGTCCACCATTGGTATCTTCAATAACGAACCCCATCTCCTTCATAACCTTGATGAACGATGTTGTCTTCGGGTTCTTGAATGTACTGACCACTACCCATCCCAAACCACACGGATAGGTGTCGATGAACTTCCAGCGTTCAACTTCATTTGCTTTAGACAATGGATTCTCATACTGCACAAACTCTAGTTCCAGTGTCATACCTGGAACTACTGTCTGCTCTGTATTGTACTTCTTCGCAGCAGCAGCACCAGCCGCTCCTGCAATCTTCAAAGCTTGCAACACTTCCATTTTTGTCATTGGATCCTCCCATAGCATGAGCATTGGACTACCTGTGCGCCAACCCTAGGAATTATTTCCAAGGGTTGGCGACCCACTCTCGTCAGATTGGAACGAGACGATTCCATGTCCTCATCGCTACACCTGATTGCATACTAGAAACGCCGAGAACTTGATTGGTTTGAAGTACAGGTCGCGTTCAATACGTGGATAACCGCAGAACTTCAATGATTCCAGTTCAACAAGTGAGAAGTATCCCCACTCGTTCTCTTGACCAACCACATATCCAAAGAACCTTTGTTCCTTTGGGTCGTATTCAACACCGTACCACGACCATGACCCGTACGGATCGAAGAACTTGACTTGAAGAACATGATCGTCAAGTGACTGGTTCTCTGTCGTATATAACGCTGGCATCTTCTCCAGTATTTCCTTTGTCAACAGTTTCACTCGTTGAACCACCAATTGACACGTGACCAATGCTTAAATGCTGGATTTGAAATGAATTCTGTGCAAACATAATCGTGACGAGTTTCAACCTCATCCATGAGTCTTGGAATCAACTTTGCCTTGTTCCACTTATCAATCTCTCGTTCAACAATCTTGATTTGCGTTTCCCACGTTGTAATTCTGTGCAGCAGTTCTACACGAGACGCTCTGAACTTACCACCAGAACCCCACGGAACACAGATGTCCGCTGCATCTTCAAAGCGGATTCTGCATACCCACAAGTCACTCTCGTAATACTGTGTGAACGCGAAGAAGAAGTTGCTGACGTTGACTCCCCGCTCACACTCTTCCAGTTTGTCGTTGTTCATGTTTTCACTGATGAACGACCCGTTCTTGATAACCCAACGATCAGGTCTCGGGTATGAAGTTTGTCCAATGCGCTTGTAGCAAATGAATCCTTTGCTATCACGTTCCAACATGTTCAAGAATGAAGCATTGGTTGGTACTCCAACACACCCTGAAAACATGAGAGAAGAATCCGCTGAATTGCGTCCGCAATGCGGGTCCATGTGGATTTGCAGAGGATCATCCCACGGCTGTATTGAGTGCTGTCCGTATTCTGTGGATAGTCTGTTGCTCTCTCTGCGTTCGTGCAGGTAGCAGTGATTGAAAACAACTCTTCCAGACTCGTGTGCCTTGAGATCGTCAAAGTCAACGTTGAGAAGTTCGCATGATTCAAACGTGACCAATTGAAAATCGCATGCATCGAACGTGCAGTCGATGAACAGACAATCAACAAATTGCGTATTCACGAATGACATGTTGTTGAATCGGCAATCAATAAATACTGAATCCATGACATAGGCGGGGAACAGTGCTGCTCCACAGGTATCGGAGAATATATTGGTGAACCTGTATCCGTAGAAGCACTTGTTGTCGAACTTGCATTGACCAAGTACACGAGTGTGGTCTATTGTTCTCGTTGCAAGTTGCAGTGAATCATCAAGATCGGAGAGTTCGATATAACTCTTGAGTCCCTGTTCTGCAACCATCTTCGCAATCACACCACGAGCCTGTAAGACGCTCTGCAAGTAGTTGTATTCTTGATATGGATCAAACAAGTTCAATTGAAAATCAGTGTTCCATGACTTGTTGCTGATCGTTGTCGCTTTGTGGTCAAAGATTGGATGGTACTTCTGTGATGTCAGAATCCTGTTGCGCTGTTCTTGAATACGGTTTCCGTTCATTCTGGATGCGTTTGACATATCGAACAACATGTCTTTCGTGTGATTGAACCTGCTCAGCGGAAGGTCAACATCAACCAGTTCCCGTCCGTTCTCGTTCAGAAGACTGTCAACGATAGTCTGCTGGTCTCCAGTCATTCTGCTGACCAGATACTTATGGATGTTCACCCAGTCCTCAGCACTCAGTTCGTTCTTCAACGCCCCTTTCTCAGAAGGCGACAAGCTATTCATTGTCTCCAGATTATGTTCTGTAAACGCTTTTCCATCATAGCCAATATCGTCTTTAATGTTGCTCATTACTCCTCCTTCCCGTCACTAAGAGCAGAAATGTCAGGGATACCGTCACTCAATGAGTCGTCAATATCAGGGAGTTCATCTGCATCTTCATCGTCGTCGTCGTCATCATCATCATCAGTTGTATCGTCGTCACTCTCTTCCTCATAGTCTGCACTTTCATATGCAAAGCACCAATCGTCGCCATACTCTTCACTGATAATGTCCGCGACTATCTTTTCGTCATAATCAAAGCACTCTGCTCTTGTGAACAACAGTTCGTTTTCGTTGTAAACGTACAAGTTATTGCTGCCATCCACACGCCAACGAACGCCGCTATACTTCTTTCTGTTCCTGCGCAACATCTGACACCTCCAGTTTTGTCATCTCGTAGAGAGTAAAATACTTCTCGCCAGCCAATCTTGGAAACTCTGTCTGATACGATTTCAGAATACTTTTCGCTGCATCTATGCTGGTCGTTGAATATACTATTTTCCATTCGCCTTCAACAATAACGTATCGTGGTTTGTTCATTACTTCACTCCCAGTCCTTTCAACTTCTCTGTGTCGATAACAATCTGGTCAATCTTACCTTGTAAATAGATAGTATTGAACACTTTCGTTATCCGTTCAGCACATTCGTCTGGTGTAATCTCGCGCATTGTTCTCCGCAAGATTGCCATTGCAACTATTGAAATCTCCAATTGCCACTTCATGTCGTCGCCTTCCTTACCATGCTCCCAAGCAACGCCCATGCAACGAGTTTCTTGTGTGCATCTGTCATTTCCTCTGGATCAAGTACGGCTGCTGGAATGATATATGCAAGACAAATCATTCCCGTTTCATTGGTGAACGACGTCTCCTTGACTACTTTGCTCTTGATTTCGTCAATCTCGTCTTGTCTGATTCTGAGTTCCAGTTGGTCAAACAGTGACAGTGTATCTGGAGTACAACCATTCAGTCGCTGTTCAATCTGATCGCGTAGATACTTGATGTCCTCTTTCTTAGACATTATTCACCTCCTTCTTCTTTGCAATCGCTATATCACGAAGTTGATGGTATACATTGGAGATTGCATCATAGGCAAACCACAGTTCCCACGATGCACCAAACTCATCCATTGTGGCAGCGTTCTTGAGAACATTGGTCGACTCTGCAATACCAATCTTCAAGAGTCGTTTCTGGTTCTTTGTCAGTACCATTCCATACCTCCTTGGGATTCCTCCCATAGCATGAGCATTCCACTACCTGCACCACCAGCCGAGGAATTATATTCGGGTATGTGGTGTCGCCTTCCGTCAAAACATCGCGACAACCAAAACACTGGAGCGGGGTTCTACCCGCTCCAGTATATACTCGAAACCGCTATTTATCCTCACGGATTATCCATACCTAACGTACGAACACCCCACGAAGTTCGTTGTTGATACACACGGGGAGTTCGTGTAGATAAGCGATGTCTTCGAGAAGTTGCAGTGTCTGAAAGACACGAGAACCTTGCGGAGACAGCCCAGGATGATTGCGCATACTATCGCGCCATACCGCTTCGGGGAGTGAAATATGGTTGAATCCGTTTACCTTTATTTTGTTATCCATACATCACCCATTATGCAGACTGCAATTCCGTACTGTGCAAATCGCACACGTTTCTTCGTCATTGAAGTGATTGCAATGCAGAAGAGCGTCTCCAGCGATTTTCACTTCTTCTTTGAAGTCCTTGAAGTGTCTATATTCTGGATTTCTTTGTTCACGTTGATTGTGGATAACCTCTGTCTGTTCGAGTTCTTTTGTAGACAGATTGAACACAGATTCCATGATGTCATCTCCTTTGGATGATGCGTTCTACTAGAACGCCGTTATCGCCGTTGTCAATATTTGAGAACTTGTTCCAGTAATCTTTTACGTGCGGAGAAGAATATGGTAGAGTCGCAATAGCGACTCTAAATACATATTCCAATTCGCCTTGTTGGTCACTCGCTACTCTGTTCTGAATGATTGCGTGTAGTTCTGGAAGAGCCTTGTTATTCTCGGCCAGATGTTCCGCTTCTTTTAGTTCCGCACATGCCTTGATAACCAAGTCGCAAATCTTCAGTTTGTTCTCCGCTACAATCTTCATCGCCGTTTCTTGTGTAGACATGTCCTCTTCTCCTTTCTGATTGCGATGGTCAATTCTGCAATCAAGGAGTGCCAGATGCTGTCGTTCTTTGGGAACGAGCGTGTCTAGTACTCCTTCATTGTAGAATTTTTGATTCCTCCCATAGCGAGGTACTTATTCCACAAGAAAACACAAGCGAGGATTTATTTCGCCCAGTTCTCCCCAGCTTCTCCACAGGCTGTGGAGAACCTGTGGAGAAGTCTAATAAACTGTGGATAACCTGTGGAGAGGGAGATCTCCCAGTCCACAGGTTATCCACAAGCAACGCCAGCCTGTGGATAACAGTGGATAGTTTTCTTCACGATTAGATCTAACTGTGAAGGAAGTTATCCACTGATTTCCACAAGCGGCTTCCTGACATTGCCAAACTGTGGAGAACCTGTGGATAACTAGCACGAAGTTATCCACAGGTTCTCCACAAGCTGGAAAGTCAATAGTGAAGCGGCTTCCAGCATAGCTGGAAGCCGCTTGAATACTGCTAACTACACAATTTTCGTGTAGTCAATAGGTCCGACCGTCTTCCCTCCCTTGACGGCTCCGACCTTCGGGCGAGCGATCCGCTCCGCAGTGTCGAAGACACTGGTGATTGCTCTGAAAGTATCGAGGTCCTTCGAGAGGATGGCGGTCAAAACTTCAACTGCCTTGACTGCTCCACCTGCCTTCCTGAACTTGATGACGATGTCGGTCCAGTCGGTCGTCCGATTCACAAGAGCACTCGTCGCCTTGACTTCCATCGCTTTATTTTCTGCTTCGGTCGCCATGTTGCATCTCCTATTACTTGCGATTCGGATGGAGCGGATGGCTCCCTTCCGTACTATCATTATAGCGTATACTTACAAGCTTACAAACATACATTGTGAAGCTGAAACGCTTGTTGTAGAGCCATTCTTCGGGTTAGTCTCTCTAATCAATTTATAAAAGTAAAGGCTTTTTGTGTATGTGAATTGATGACAGGCGCATAAACACTAGCGTTTCGGGCAATGTGCTGCAAACCTGCATTATTGCTCACTTTTTTGAAGTCAAATAAAAGAAGTCTGTAGAATGGCTCTACAAGCGGCGTCGCAGTCTCACTTACAATAAACTTGAAACTGCTGAATTGTGCTGAATTGGCATGATTGTGAAGAAAGGCTGGAGAATGGCTCTGCGCTTGACGTTGCAGACCATTGACTTTATTGATAACTTGATATCAACTTACAAGACAGCAACTAAGCATGGCAGGCTCATTGTAGGGCATGGCTGTGAGCAGCCTGTAGAGCGGGTTGCAGCGTTCGTTACTAACTAACTAAGTAAGTAGTTAGTATTGCTTATGAGTTGCTTAACAGTGCAAAGGCTGGAGACGCAGTGTTCATGCGCCTCACAGCACCTTGCGCTTAGCGTATAGCGAAACTTTTTCATGCCTCCCAAACTATTTACTTTTTACGTTAAGTCATTAAGCGGACTAACCTTCTCCACGGCCTGTAGAGCGGCGTTCAGGGCGCTTATTTATTGCGTAACCCGCTTAACGCATTGTACCTAACGGTGCTGAAGAGGCGCATAAACACTGTGGTTGCAGCCTCAAAATCGCTAGGCGTAATGCGGCTTGTACGGCTTACCCTTTTCCCGCGCAGAGAGGCCGTCGTGACTCCCGCACACTGTGATTTGATGCGGCTTAGAACCCTTGTAGTACGCTAAGCTTTGCAAGTTGTAAGCGCAGGTATCGAGTATGAACGTCCCGCAGATTTCGTTCACATTCGCCTTTTTCGGGGCTTAGCGTACTATAATTCTTTGTGGTGCGCTAAGCAAAAAACTCATTTTGTAGTACGCTAAGCACTTTTCTTGTAGCACGCTAAGCTTGACACGGGAGGCAAAGTGCGTAGTCTCCCATACAAGAGGGGGTGACACTATGCAAATAGTGCTCCAAATATTGTTCTGGCTGACCTTGTTTGCGCTTTTAGTACTCGGAATAGGCATCATCATAGCATTTATCAGGGGGTGACAGAATGGCATTGAACTTATCACTGATTCCAGTGACCTACAGGCACGGAGAAGAAAGCAAACTGCACAAAGAGGAAGGAACTGGCTGCATCAGAGATATGTGGTTCTATGATGCACCGTGGATGCCAGTTGGAACTGTTCGCACAATAGAAGTGACGCAGATAGGGCTTGACATGATGACTGTGGAACAGAATGAAGGTGAACCGCAGCCAGCAGATACGCCTGTGTATTCAAATGCACGGCGATTCTACAGAGACGTCGTAGAAAAAGAAATCCATGATTCACAGACACCGTAATATAGTGAACACCGCACGGTCAGGGTCATACAAAAATATCGTCTTCCAGAAAAAGACAGGGCGGTGGTACGTCCAGTTCAAGGTGTACGCAGAAAGCGCAGCAGAGGCTATCGCACTACGTGGAAGAATCCTTGTGTTCATCAATAGTTTAGTGGACGCACCTTGCACCGCAGAAAATGACGGTGTATCATTGAATGACGAGAGCGGCGGACTGGATGCCTCCGCCGTTCCGTCTGAATCTGGAGGTACAGATGACGAACAATAAGAAACCAGAAGAGTGGGAAGCCCTGGAGACAGACCTGCACAGGGTGATGTACAAATATTACTGCGAACAGAGAGCATCAATGAGTAAGGATGGCGATACTCATAGTGTGTCGGTGTTTAATACGAGCATCAAGTTCATGATAAAGAACGACGATGCTCACAACATCGCGCAGACGATGCACTGGGATGAACGGTACAACCGTGACTTCCTCCAACTGCCCGTGGATACAAGCAACTGGGGCAAAGAAGATTATCGTAAGTTCGTGAAGGATGCGGTAACCAAAATCAATTCGGCACTCAACGGAGTGAGTCTTACAGAAGGGATTACGAACGCAAAAGACATGAAGTCGGCTGTTGATGCGCTGGAGAAACTCACCAGACTTGACCTCATTCTCATGGGAGAGGCATCAGAGCATATTGTCATCGACGTCAACAAACGACCCGACGAGATGTCTGACGATGAACTGACGGCAACGCTCATGCAGTTGCAGAAAAGAATACCGCACATTGCGGAAGAAGTGAAAGAAACAGAGGATGAGGACATGCTGTGACATGATTGTCACAGCAGAACAAATCTTTGCAGAAGCTGCGCAGCGGGAGTTGAACCGCAGGGGTGACGTTCGTGCGAGAGTGCGAACGTCATTCTATGCGTTTTGTCAATATATCTATCCAGAACTCTATCCAGATACGCAGCCACATCTGAAACTGATTTGTGACATGATGCAGTCTATCACGATGACACGATCATTGTATGATGGTTGCATCATCAATACGCCTCCAAGGTATAAGAAAAGCCTGACGGTCAGCCTGTTCTCAGCATGGATGCTTGGAATCAAGAACGATGGAACAGTCATGCGGGCATCATACGGTGCTGAACTGGCGGAGACGCTCAGCTACAATGTGCAGCAGATACTGCGAAAGAAGGAGTACAGACAGATATTCCCTGAGGTCCATATACGCAAGGCGCACTCACCAATAGATTCATGGGGTCTGGAGACCAGCCATCCAACGGCGTACTTCTGCGCAGGTGTCGGGGGGTCGTTCAGCGGAATGGGTGCTACACTGGCAGCAATCATCGACGACCAGTTAAAGAACTATGAGGAGGCAATGAGTGCGGCACTACTGGACAAAGAACTCATGTGGTACTGGTCGGTCTTTGAGAGCAGGAAGGAAAAACGATGCCCTGAAATCATTATTGGAACGAGATGGTGCATGGGTGACATCAGCGGATACCTGCTTGACACACAACCCGAACGCTGGCTTCAACTTATCATTCCTGCGATGGATGAAAAGACAGGTCTTTCAACATGTCCAGAAATATTGTCGCAAGAGAGGGTGGAGTACCTGCACACACATCTACCTCCTGAAATCTGGTCAGCAGAATATCAACAGTATCCTGTCGAAGCCGAAGGTCAACTCTACAGGAAAGACCAGATGCAGTTCTACAATCAGGATCAACTCGTTGGCAGAGGAAAGGGTACGACTATTGGGTACGTTGATACTGCGGACAAAGGAACAGACTACCTGTGCGGACTCTTTGGAACAGAATACGAACGAAACGGACCGTGGTTCGTTGATAAAAACGTCGTGTTCACTCAGGAAAACATGGGAATCACAAAGCCGATGGTAGTGGCAACTACCATGAAGTTGAAGTGTCAACGGTTGACGGTAGAGAGCAACAATGGAGGTCTGGAGTATGCCAGAGGACTGAGGTTACTCTTCCAGAAAGAACATTACTTCTGTCACGTAGTTGACCGCAGCCACACTACCAACAAGGAAACACGAATGATTCTCTTGCAGCCAGAAGTCTGTGAACGGTTGCGGTTCCCAAGTGTTGAAGGGATGGACGCCACAACGCCGTATGCACGGTACTACAGGATGCTTACTTCATACGTGAAGGGCAAGACAGGGCAGTTAGACGATGCACCAGATGGAACAACAGGACTGATGGAGGACATCTTGAAAAACTTTGTCAGGCGGGGACTAGTTTCAAAAAAACCAGTGGGGTGTTGACATGGCTTTGAGAGCGTTGACAGATGGTAATATTATTCGTGTAGGAGCAAACTTTCCTCCAATGAGTCAGGTAGCACGATTGACGGATTACAACAAGTTCTACGGTCTGTACCAAGGGACACATAGTGATATCTACCAGGAAATTGTCGCAGAGATAGAACCTACACGCAGGGGCAACGTATGGATCTGCATCAACCTTCCACGCATTATCAGCAATGTGTGGGCTGACATGCTGTTTGGAGAACCTCCACTGTTTACCAGCGAGAACAAGGAACAACAGACGTTCTGCGACATCATCACCAAAAATGGAACTATCTTCGGTCACTTGCATAGCATGGCAGTTGATACTAGCCGCTACGGAAACGGAATCATGCGCATCATGACCGATGAAGATGACGGCAAGCCGTACTTCATGGTGCAGCCTCCTCAATACTGGTATCCTGTGGTATCGCCAAGAAATATCAAAAAAGTTATAACACACATCTTTGCGAGTAGATGGCAGGATGAGGACGACTCTACTGGTATAGCTGGTGACTGGCACTTGACAGCAGACATCATGCGCAAAGAAATTTTGAATGTTCCAATGAACCAGATTGCTCTTCCCAAAAAGACAATCACTATAATAGGCGGTCAGTACCTGTTGACAGGGATTACAGGTGGCATTGTCAAACAGGAAATCTTTGATCCACGTATTGATACTGGGTTGCAAGACTTTCCAGTGATACAGGTTGCCAACTTTGACAGCAGCGACAGTCTGTTTGGACTGTCAGACCTTGAAACCGTGGACTCTGCTCTGTCAGAGATTGAGAACAGGTACAGTCAGATAAGTACCATCCTGGATAAACATGCTGCACCCAACATGCAAGGACCGAGTCACTTGATTGTTGTTGACGAAGACAATGTGGCACACGTTGATATGACAGATTCGTTCTTTGGAATGGATAACGATGACAAACCAGTTTCATACATTACATGGGATGGACAGCTCTCTGCGGCCTATGAGGAAATCAAGAGCATGTGGGACTTCTTGATTCGAACAGCAGAAATAAGTCCAGCAATGTTTGGTGGTGAATTTGGACGTGCCGAATCTGGTTCTGCAATGAAGCGATTACTTTTACAAACGATAGTCAAGGTGAACAGATTGAGGTTACAGTTTGACCCTGCGATAAAACAGATTTTGAAAACGTATAGTCAGGTTGCTCTTGCAAACGGAGTTGAAGGTGCTGCCTTACTGGATTCTGTTGATATTCAGTGGCGCGATGGTCTTCCTCAGGATGCACTTGAAGAAGTACAGGCTGACACTATGTCGGTTAGCGGCGGGATCAGTTCTGTCAACGCTGCTGTCAGCAGGGCATGGAACCTTTCTGGTAAGGCACTCGCAGATGAACTCAATTCTATTGAATCGGATAAGAAAAAGAAGGTTGAACTTGCTCCTCCGTCACCGTTTGTACCAAAAACGACGGTCAATGCCATCAAGGGAACACTTAAAGAGAAACCAGCCAATCCATCAGGTAAGAACGTATGAACGCATATCTTACCGAAGCATTCGACATAGCGACAGCATTGAAGAAGAAGTACAAGGATGCTGAGGAGAGAATTCTCCAACTTCTTTTTGCGGTACTGGTTTCAGTGCGGTCAGGAAGAGGGGCGGGGATGCGGTTCATTGGTGTCAAACAGAGCATCAACGATTTGCTTGAACAGTTGAAACAAGAAGGTATTTCTTGGAGTCATGTTGACCTTGCAAGTATCTTCATTAGCGGCGTTGTGCAATGCGACCTAGACACACTTCAAAATGTAAGTGATAATGAACTTGCAG
>Ga0209538_1000119_pt1 | contig 46618 bp, 38 predicted proteins | sample BarGraNGADG00211_2_FD_184492 | JGI IMG/M metagenome (GOLD analysis project Ga0209538, IMG submission 184492) | Arctic peat soil microbial communities from Barrow, Alaska - Barrow Graham LP Ref core NGADG0004-211 (SPAdes) (version 2) | ecosystem: Environmental > Terrestrial > Soil > Wetlands >... | reverse complement strand
AACGGGAGGAAGTGCTCTGATTATTGGTTCGGCAGCCGGAGTTGTGGCCATGGGTATGGAAAATATCAGCTTTATGTGGTATTTGAAAAAAATAAGCTGGCTGGCATTGATTGGATTTATTGCGGGGGCATTCGTTTATATTATTCAAGATTATTTATTTTTCTAACAAACAATTAATCCATGGAAAAGATATTGGCAATAATCGTGGAATTTATAAAAGACAGGTTCAATCTAAGTCACGAACAAGAAGACTATCAGGCAACTATTAAGTCGATAGAAAAAGGGGTTGAATTTAGGGGTGTTAATGTCTGGACGCTGATTTTTGCAATCTTTGTAGCTTCTATTGGGTTAAATGTCAATTCAACGGCAGTTATTATTGGTGCTATGCTTATATCACCATTAATGGGTCCAATAATGGGATTAGGACTGAGTGTTGGGATAAATGACTTCACGCTACTGAAGAAATCACTTAGAAACATGTCGATTGCCGTGGTAATAAGCATTATCACTTCAACCATCTATTTTTATATAAGTCCTTTGAATGAAGCGCAGTCGGAGTTATTATCCAGGACTATTCCTACCATCTACGATGTATTGATTGCGCTTTTTGGTGGTTTTGCCGGAATCGTTGCCAGTTCATCAAAAGAAAAAGGGACTGTCATACCCGGAGTTGCTATTGCCACTGCCCTGATGCCTCCGCTTTGTACCGCAGGATTTGGAATTGCAACCGGTAATTTATATTACTTCATAGGGGCAGCCTATTTGTTTTTTATCAATGCTGTCATGATAAGCTTATCAACATTTTTGTTTGTCCGGTTTTTAAAATTTCCTCTTAAACAAGCAGTTGACACAGTGCATGCTGCCAGAGTAAAAAGATACATCTATATAGTCGTAACAATCACTGTTTTGCCAAGTGTTTATTTTGCCTATCAGATTGTTCAACAAACTATTTTCAAAACAAATGCAGTTAATTTTATTAACAAAGAATTCGTTTTCAAACAGAGTCAGGTTATCAATACAAGATACACATACAACAGAACAGATAGTGACCAGATAGAAGTGTTGCTTACTGGTGAGAAAATTGACCAGGCAACCATTGAAAAATTGAAAAACAAACTAAAGTACTACTCGTTAAACAAAGTTCGTTTGGTTATAAAACAGGGTTTTAATAACAGTTCAAAATTAGACATGAGTCAATTAAAGAGTGGAATTATTGAAGAAATCTATCATAAAAACGATTTAGCTCTGGCGGATAAAGATGAACAGATTAAAGTGCTTAAAAAGGAATTAATCTCATCAATAAATGTTCGTTATCCAATAAAAGACATTACAGAAGAAATGAATGCTATTAATCCTAAAATACGGTCGGCAAGCGCCAATCAGATCATTTATTACGACTTATGCAACAAGAAAATGGACACTACACTAACTGTAAATCTGAGATTAAAATCGAGACTGAACAGAACAGAACATCGAACGCTTCGGAATTGGCTAATCAAACACTTTAAAAATGAGAAATTGAAGGTGATTATTGAATGATTATTCTTTCGACAGTGCCTGAAAAACACCATTTGTCCAACCAAATCCATCCTGATTTGGATATTCTCCACCACTGCCTTTTTTAGATAAATTCTCTACATTGTATTTTTCAAGCATTTTATATGTATTGTTATATACTTTTAGGATCAGTTGCAGCCAGCGATTCTTGATTGTATCAGCCAACTCATTCTGTCCATAGTTTCTTAGCCCTTTTATACATACCCATTGCATTGGTGCCCAGCCATTTGGCGCATCCCACTGATGACCGGTATGATTTAATGTCGCACTGACTCCACCAGCATTTAAAAATGAACTTTGGATTTTTGTTGCCACCCGAATTGCCTGCTTTTTATCCGCAATATGAAAGAACAGCGGAAAAACACCTGCTATTGAATAAATATCGGTTTGTGATTGTGTTTTAAAGTCAAAATCCATAAAGTAACCTTTTTTCTTGTTCCAACAATATTTCTGTATGGCCTTTTTTCTTGCGTGAGCCTTTATTTTGTATTGATGTGCTTTGGCTGTGTTTCCAACTTTTTGATACTCTTTTGATAAGGTTAACTCAATATTATATACTAATGAATTCAAATCAACAGGTATTATATCCGTTGTGTGAATGGAGTACAGATTGAACTTGTAATCCTTATCCTTTGTGAGCCAGCGGCTTGAGAAATCCCAACCTGATTCAGCCGCAGCTCTTATGTGGCGATATACATCTTCTTGATTACAACCCGGAATTTGCAATGCGGCTTCGTTTGCTGTCCTTATATCTTCGTGGTAGCTTTCTGCTCGTGGAGTATTCACGTCATCCCAGTACCTGTTTAGTATTTCACCATCCTGAAGCTTCACAACACGTCGGTAAGCAGTGATACCATTTGTTAGTTTATCGGTTCCATTCATCCAGAAGTCATATTCTTTTTCAATAGAACTCAAAAACTTCAAATAAATGGAGTCGCCCTTTGATTCAGCCAAAAGTTGAATCATCAATGCATAAAAAGGAGGCTGAGAACGGCTCAAATAGTAAGTCCGGTTACCATTGGGTATAAAACCATACACATCTATCAGATAGGTGAAATTATCAACCATGTTCTGAATCATTTCTATCTGATTATCCTTTTGTAACCCAAGCATGGTGAAATAGCTGTCCCAGTAATATATTTCACGAAAACGTCCACCGGGTATAATATAGGGATAGGGCAGAGGAATTAATGTTCCCGATTGTTTTTCATCAGGCTCGCGTTTTAATGCATTCCAAAGTTTCGTAATATGCTCGTTGATAGATAAAGAATCAGATTGGTACATAGATGTGTTGTCTAACAATTTAAAATTATTCTGAATAAAATCAATGATGGCAGAGTCAGATTTAGGACTCAGTTTTTTATATTGCTCCCTGATTTTAGTAACATCAACTAACGGGACCGCATCAACAAAACTTTTACTGTCTTTGAATACATTTGTATCAGCCTGAACATCGTAAAACAATTGCCCATAGAGTACTTCTGGTGTCTGTATTTGTGTTTTTTCTTGCGAATAACATGATGAACTACAAACTTGCAAAAAAATCAAAGCAAAAAGAACCAGAATCTTATTGTTAATTGTTCTTTTCATAATAGATGTATTTTTTTTCGAAAACGGCTAATGTATTGAAATCGAGTCCTTATAGTTTTAAATGGATGACATTGTTTTTATAAGATTCGCGGCCCACAAATAAATATTATGGTTGACGATTTCCTGCCTCATTTGGTTCATCCGCTGGTGCTGTTCTTCAATAGTCATTTCCAAAGCAGATTTTATTGCATCAGCCGAATGTTCTATGTTATACGGATTAACGATAATTGCTCCCTGAAGCTCTTGTGCCGCACCGGCAAAACGGCTTAAGATAAGTGTTCCGTCATTATGATTCCGGGAAGCTACGAATTCTTTTGCTACCAGGTTCATCCCGTCATGCAGAGAAGACACCATGCAGAAATCAGCCGAGGAATAAAAAGGTGCTATTTCACTTTGACTGTGATATTGATTTAGTAAAAGTAATGGTTTCCAGTTTTTTGATTTAAACCGCAAGTTAATTCTTTCCGATTCATTTACGATATCGTTCATTATGTCCGAATAACTTTTTAACTCCGACCGACTTGGAGCACCAATTTGTACAAAAGTAAATTTACCTACATAGGCAGGATACTTTTCGAAGAAGCGTTCAATTGCCAAAAATTTTTCAATGAGGCCTTTTGTATAATCAACACGGTCAACACCGATGCCGATATGTTTTGCAGTGATTCCATACGCTGCCAGTAGTTGAGATGGTTTTATTTTAGGAGACTTATTATCAAAATCTTTCGGCGTAAATGCAATGCTTATGGGAAAAGGCTTAACCTGCGTTGAATGACCTTTTAATTTAACCGAAAAATTTTCCCATGACACTCTTGATTCAAGGGTACGATTTACTGTTTCGAGAAAATGGTTGCAATGATACTGAGTATGAAAGCCGATTAAATCAGCACCAAGCATTCCCCTTAATATCTCTTTTTGCCATGGACAAATGCCAAAAGATTCAGGATTAGGCCAGGGGATATGCCAAAAGATAGCCACCTTGGCATCAGGTTTTTCTTTTTTAATGAGTGCTGGTAGTAGGGCGAAATGATAATCCTGAATCAGAATAAACGGTTCCTCTTCATCAGCTGTTTCTTTCAGTACTGCTTTAGCAAAATCTTCATTTACTTTTTTATAGTAAAACCAATCTTCTTCGCGGAAGGTAGGGCGTGTATGTGCAATGTGGCAAAGTGGCCACAGACCTTCATTTGAAAAGCCAAAATAAAAATGTTCTTCTTCTTTTTTTGTTTGCCACAACCTTTTCAACGTGTATTTGGGATTTTCAGGAGGAACTTGCAGTGTATCATTCTTATCAACAGTTTCCTTATCTGCATCTCCGGTACCTGATGCTATCCATAGCCCGCCACAAGCTTTCAGTATCGGCTCCATTGCAGTTATCAGTCCACTTGCCGGAACCAGACACTTAATGTTCTTTCCATCATGAACATGCATATAGGGCTCACGATTAGAAACGACAACCATTTTCTTATTTTGTAATATGGTTTCCATTTCCACTTTAAGGCGTTCCGGTGTCCAAATGGCTTCTCCACTTGACCTTAATAGTGCTTCTTCTTCTGCAATGGCTTTAGCTTCGTTCATTGCTTCTGTAATGTGAATAATCTCTTTGTGCAAAGGTGCAAGAAATCCAGCAACGGGTTGTTTTTTAAGTTGTTCAATGTTCCCAATTCGAACGGCTTTTACCCAATCTACAATTTTGTTTATTGGACTGAAAATTGCCCATCGTATGATGAGAACAGTTATAAATGAGACGAATAATACTTGCATAAACCAGCGCATGAAATTGTGTACCCAAATACTGCCGATTAAATTGTCGATATATTCAGCATCCGTATAAAACACAATAGACGTATTCGAAATGTTCTTATTCTTTAATCCACTGCTGATCGGCTTGATATATTGATAAATATTCTTGCCTTGTACAGTAATGAAACTCCCTATCGTACTGTCGGCAACTATTGATTGTGAAATGTTATCTGCTGAATAGTCAATTAAACTGCGTGAGGCTCTGTCGCTTATGATGCTATCCTTGCTGTAATAAATAGCAATACCAAGTAACTTATACCGTGTACTTATGCTGTCAATTAAATGTTCTATGTTTTTCTGATTTACACTTTCAAAAGAAAATCTGTTGTTTTGAAACACTTCTTCTGCAATCTGCGTAGTTCGTATTTCAAGTTCATTGTTTAGTTTAGTTCTCTCGGTTGAAATCTGATAAAGCGTAAAACCGACTGTCACCATTCCAACAGCAACAATAATTGATAAAACAAGGGCTAGATTTAGTTTCATAATAGTCGATTTAATAGTTTGATAACTTGGTCTACACTCTCAAGCAGATATTTTGCCATGGTGTTGCCTTCTCCAACTTTAATGGTTATTGCTTCTGGATGGTTCAAAAAGAATTCAAACATTTCTTCATCTGTTTTATCGTCACCAATGGATAAGATAAAATCATAATCGCCTTGTTCAACAAAATATTTTGCTGCTCTTCCTTTGCCATTCTCATCGCTCTTTATTTCCACCACTTTATTCCCATCTAATACTTTAAAATTGTATGAAGAGTTAATACTGTCCAAAATCTTAATTAATTTACGGGATTGAATATAGCCGGTCTCTGCGTTTCTGTAATGCCATGCTAAAGAAAAGTTTTTCTCTTCGATAAATGACCCCGGGCAGAACGATGAAGTTTCATTTAAAACTGCCAAAACAGGTTCTTTCCATTCGCTGATATCAATGTTTTGTTTTTGCCATTTCCCCTGTTTTTTTAGCATTGCTCCATGTTCAGCAATAAAATCAATGGGCAATTCTCCTACAAATTTTTCGATGTCTATTTGATTTCGACCGGAAATAATAATGAGCTTGGTGTTTGGCTTGGAACTTATTCCGCGCAAGATGTTTAGTAACTCATTGGATGGTACTGCATCTTCAGGCACAGGCGTAAAGTCAACAAGAGTACCATCATAATCAAGTAAAATTAATCTATTTTTTGCTCGTTTATATTTCTCTAAAATGTCTGCCATATTTAGTTTCATTATTGTTCAGTTTTAAAAAGACTCTTTTTTAATTCTTATTTTAGCGAATGTCTCAGGGTAATTAATATTGATAAAATCAATCAATTCCTCTCTTATTGCTGCTCTTAAATCCCAATTTTTGGCGGAGTCAGCACTTGTTAGCATCATTCTGATTTCCTTATATTGCTCAGTTACTTTTGTCACTTGCACATTCCAGAACCGGCCGTCCCAATCAGGATTTTTCTTCAACATATCCAGCAAAGCATTCCGAATGCTTTCTACAGGGAAACTGTAATCAACATATATAAAAATAGTTCCTGTTATTTGGGCCGAAGTCCGCGTCCAGTTTTGAAAAGGCTTTTCGAGAAACCACGTTACGGGAAGTACTAACCGCCTTTCGTCCCATATCTTTACCACTACATAAGTCATGGTTATTTCTTCAATTCTTCCCCATTCATTTTCTACGATAACCACATCGTCAAGCCTGATAGGCTGCGTGATGGCAAGTTGTATTCCGGCAAGAAACATGGCTATACTCTTTTGAGCTGCAAAACCAATAATTATCCCCAAAATCCCGGCAGAGGTGAGCAAACTTAACCCCAAAGTCCTCACTTCTTTGAATGTCAAAAGACTTATAGCTATTGCCAGCACTATAATAATTGAATTAGTTATGCCTTTAAATACTTTGAGTTGAGTAAGCCTTTTACGTGCATGCAGGTTGTCTGAAACCCCAATATCAAGGTGGGACTGTAAATAATATTCGCCAGCCCGGGTAAACTGTATGCAAATCCAGACTATTGAAAAAATAAGCAATAGCGTGTTGATATGTAGCCAATATGCATAAAAGGGAAATTGTCCGAGGAATATATGCGTGAAAACACTTAGAAGAATCCAATAAATAATGCTCAGAGCAGGGATTCTAAAAAGTTCTAAAATGAAATTATCGGATTTACGAGTCGTTTTAATAGATCTTTTCTTGAGAAGCCGAAATAATTTTCGGTAAATGAAGAATACAATTACAAGTATTCCGATAAAGGAAACTGTAGCAATTATAATTCTAATAGTATCATTACTAATATATTGATTCATTTTAGTTGATTTTATATTAAGTAACAGGTGGAGTATTATATATCTCTTTGAATCTATACATCTATAATTTTGACTATAGATGAAAGAATGCCAAATAGCAATAAGAGAATTTTCTACCGTAAGATACGACATTATTTTGTTGCAAACTGTTTTTTTTGCAATAAATCACAATATTTATACAATTCTGGATATGAGAATTAAAAGTTTGTACGTTTTAGTCAAAAAACATGGTTTATTCTAAAACAATGATACTACATCTAAATATTTTAACTACAAATTTTGAAATTAGCTTATAATAACCGTTGTAAGTTCAAAAGTATTTATATATTTGTAACCTCATATCAACCAAAATTTAATACTCTGCATCAAAAGTACTATTACATAAATATATAAATCGCTATATATTAGGATTCTATTTCTTTTGATATTCACCCGATCTCATTCATCTTAATTTATAGTATTAAGTTGAATATGTAGCAACTCGACTTCCCGATTATGGCTCAATGACTCTTTAGTTTGACACTAATTAGCTAAGTAAACCATTTCCCCAATGCCGAACTAACTAAAAAACTGCACAATCGAATAGGGTTAGAATACATCAAAAGGTATAAATTGTTGAAGATATAGAGCTAACAATAATGACTAAAAATTGTATTAAAAATGAAGATTGCAGTACCTACAAAAGATGACGAGCAAATTGCTGATGAATTTGATAATTTTGAATTTTACACCATCTTTTGTATTTCAGACGATAATGAAATTATGGCTGAAACGATTCTTGAAACCCCAAATGATAGTTGTTCTGAATTCCAAATTGCTTGTGATTTAGCAGAAATGGGAGTAGAAATAATGCTTGTAAGTCAAATTAACGATTTGCTAAGTAAGGAGTTGGCTTCACACCAAATTCATTTAATTTGCAACTGTGAAGGTAATATTTACGAACTGGTAGAAAAATACCTAACTGTTTAGTATCTTTGTTGATATTATTTATTAATTTATGGAAAATAGAGGTTGGTATTTGAAAATGCTTTCTTGGCGTGAATCCCACATTAAGGAACGTAATTTCATTCTTATTTTGAGTTTTGTAGTTGGTATTTTTGCGGCAATTGCGGCATTTCTATTGAAAACAGTCATTCATTTCATTCAGCACATAATCACCGAAGGTTCCAGTCATTACAACCTGAATTATTGGTATTTGATATTTCCCGTTATTGGAATTTTCATCACTTCTCTATTTGTACGACGAATAGTAAAAGATGATATAAGCCACGGTATAACCCGTATTTTGTACGCACTTTCCCAACGTAAAAGCATTATGAAATTCCATAATGTATGGACTTCATTAGTAGGAAGTTCCATTACCATTGGATTTGGTGGGTCGGTTGGAGCTGAGGCACCAATTGTATTAACCGGTTCGGCCATCGGCTCGAATTTAGGAAGGTTTTTCAAACTTGACCAAAAGACACTTATGTTGCTGGTAGGATGCGGAGCTGCGGGAGCTATCGGAGGAATTTTTAAGGCTCCCATTGCAGGATTGGTTTTTACGCTTGAAGTGCTCATGCTGGATATGACACTGACTGCCATAGTACCATTGCTTATTTCGTCGGTAACTGCTACAGCTTTGTCCTACTTTTTTTCGGGAAGTTCTTTTGCATTTGAATTTTCAACCTATCAACCATTTGCTATTGCAAGGATACCCTATTTAATCCTGTTGGGTATAATTTGCGGATTTGTATCACTCTATTTTACACGTGGGATGAATCGTATAGAGGGTTATTTTCGACGTTTTAAAAATCCATACACTAAAATAGCGATTGGTGGTTCTGTTTTGAGTTTGCTTATTTTCATTTTTCCACCGCTTTACGGTGAAGGTTATGACACTATTGTAGCACTCTTAAACGGACATACGGATTCAGTTCTTAATCAGAGCCTATTTTTAGGTTTGGGAAACAGCCCCTGGATTATTATTGCTTATCTATCTTTAATAGTTGTTTTTAAAATATTTGCATCAGCTTCAACCACAGCCGCGGGTGGTGTTGGCGGAATTTTCGCTCCAACACTGTTTATAGGCTGTTTAACAGGTTTTGTGGTGGCTCGTGTTTTAATCTATTTTGGTTTTGCCGTGCCAGAAGCAAATTTTGCTTTGGCGGGTATGTCCGGGCTTATGTCGGGGGTTATGCACGCTCCTCTGACAGGGATATTTCTTATTGCTGAACTTACAGGTGGGTATAACCTGTTTATGACATTAATGATTGTTGCTACTGTTTCGTATCTTACTATCATAATTTTTGAACCACATAGCTTGTATGCCATGCGTTTGGCTCAGAAAGGAGAATTGCTTACGCATCACAAAGACCATTCAATTTTGACCATGCTTAATTTTGAGAATTTTATTGAGACCGATTTTATTGAACTATACCCTGAAATGTATATGGGTGAATTGGTAAAGAACATTTCCCGTTCCAGACGAAATTTATTCCCTGTTGTAAATCCTCAGACTCATGTTTTAGTTGGGATTGTAATGGTTGATGAAGTACGCAATATCATGTTTCGACCCGACTTGTACGACCGTTTTAAAGTGAGCAAGCTAATGACTTCGATACCTGCAACGCTTAACCCGAAAATGCCTATGGAAAAAGTTATGGAAGTTTTTGAAGATACACACGCATGGTATTTACCGGTGGTAGACGAGAATAAAGTTTACTTGGGCTTCATGTCTAAATCTAAAATTTTCGATTCATACCGACATGTGTTGGTTCATTTTTCGGAGGAGTAGATTATAAGCTCATTGACTATGCACTGCAACTTAAAAAGTATAAGGTAAGAACAGAAATACCAGAATGAAATAAAACAGGAGATACTTATCGATCGGAACATTTACAGTGATTTCTGTTTTTTCTTCTTCAGCCGGGTAGGGATTCGTGTTGATGTTAAAAACCTCCAAAATGCCAAGAAGAAAATAAATATGACCAACGTAATCAATATCTCACTTATTTATCCAATCTTAATGCGGTTACTGCATTTGTTTCATTCGGATTTATAGTTTTTACCCGATCAAAGATTTTATACGCGAGCAGTTTTATTCTATCATTCAACAGAAACCAGACTAAGGCATAACCCCAAACGAATGCTGCCCAACCCCAACCAATTGGAGTCATGAATACGCCGTAAACGGCTATCAACGTTGCTACCGCCTGTGTTCCAAGTACAGCTATCCATAAAATCTTTGCCGGACGTATTGACCAGAAAGGGCCACGTGTTCGGGTCGGAAAAATAGTCAGGTGTCCGGCTACCGAGAGTTTTAAATACATCAGGGTTTGGATATGTAACTTGTCGAGATGAAAAACCTTTTCGCCAAGATAAAACAGACCAAAGGCTGCCACCACTCCTATTACACCCAACACAGTTGAAATGCCCAATACCATACGCATATTCCAGGCTTCGGGTTGGTTTTTATAATGCACGTTATCGTAAGCAATGGAAAGAATGGCACCATCGTTGAGCAAGGCAAGCATGACAATCATAATAGCTGTTACAGGATAGAAATTAAATACCAGAATGGACAGTGTCATAAACAGGAGCACACGCAATGTCTCTGCAATACGGTAAATGGCGTAACTGTTCATTCGTTGGAAAATCCGGCGGCTTTCTTTAATGGCATCAATAATGACATCCAATCCGGAAGTCAGTAAAACAATGGATGCTGCTGCACGTGCAGCATCGGTTGCACCGGAAACAGCAATACCGCAGTCGGCTTTTTTCAGGGCAGGAGCATCATTTACTCCATCGCCAGTCATGCCTACTATATGACCGCTTTTTTGCAATACATCGATAATATGAAATTTATGTTCGGGGAATACCTGTGCAAAACCATCCGCTTTCTCAATGGCTGTAATCACGGTTTTGGTTTCCTTTCGGTTAGAATCACCCAGACTGGCGGCATCAAGGATATTGGTGCCCATGCCTAATTTCTTAGCTGTTTCGCGGGCAATATCCAATGCATCGCCAGTGACCATTTTTATGGTCACGCCCATTGCACGGGCAGTGGCAATGGTTGCCTTAGCATCTTCACGTGGCGGGTCATACAATGGTAATACGCCCACAAACTCCCATTTCCCATCACCTTCAGCTTTGGCTACTCCCAACGAGCGATAACCACGGGAAGCAAATTCAGTAACCGCTTTTTCAATTTCGGTTTTTACTTTTCCTGTAATCTTAGTCAGGTCTAGTATCACTTGCGGTGCACCTTTTGTTACTTTAAACGCCTTTCCGTCGGAAGTTTTCACTTCAGCTTCGGTACGTTTATGAACAGGGTCGAAAGGCATAAAATGTGTTACTTTATATCCTTTTAAATCCTTCTTGTCTTTTATTCCACCCAATACGGCCAAATCAATGGTATCGTTATTTTCGGAACGTGAAGCCAATGCACCGTTAAGTATAACCTGCTCGGGTGTTACATCTTTTATGCAAAAAGGATCTCCCAACGTCAGTTTGTTTTGGGTCAGGGTTCCGGTTTTATCTGCACACAACAAATCTACTCCGGCCAGTTCCTCTATGGCTACCAATTTACTTACTATCGCTTTTTTCTTTGCAAGCAATCGTGCTCCGACAGCCATGGTTACCGACAAAACAGTTGGCATGGCAACCGGAATAGCAGCAATTGTCAATACAAGTGCAAATTGTAAAGTTGTAAGAATCGGGTCGCCACGGAAAATAGCCACGGTAATTATTATGGCTACTAAAACTATAGCCAGAACAATCAGATAATTTCCAATTTTCAGTACGGCTTTTTGAAAATGGCTGACAGTCTTTGCATCCTGCACCAGTTGAGCTGTTTTTCCAAAGAAAGTATTTGTTCCTGTAGCATATACGATGGCACCAATTTCACCACGGCGAATAATAGAACCTGAATAAACCGAATCGCCCGTCTTGCGGGAAGCAGGTAAGGATTCTCCTGTCAAAGTAGATTGATCTACTTCCACCGGATCGCCTTCCAGTAAACGTGCATCAGCGGGAACAATATCCCCCAAACGCAAGCGGATAACATCACCCGGCACAAGTTCACTTGCCGGAGGAGTTATCCATTTTCCATCTCGTAATACTCTGGCATTTATAGCCAGTTTAGCTTTCAGTGCCGCGATTGCATTTCCGGCCTCGTGTTCTTCCCAAAAACCAACCACGGCATTTGCCAGAAGCAAAACCAGAATAATGAAAAAGTCAGGCCAATGCCGGGCTACTGCCGAAAGGATAACAGCTGCTTCAATCATCCAGGGTATCGGACCCCAGAAATAAGAGAGAAATTTCAGAAACATATTCGTTTTTTTCTCTTCAATCTCATTTGGACCATATTGTGTTAACCGTTTCTTAGCCTCGGTATTTGTCAGTCCATCAGTCGAGGCATCCAATTTCTTCAACAGTTCCGGCATGGAAAGTGATTTAAAATCATCTTTTTTCCCGGGTTTCGATTCGGAAGGCACGGATTCCTTCTTATTTGTTTTCATACACTTGTTTATGTTTCAATTACCCATTTCCTTGCATCTTCGATTTCTGCATTTTTGAAAATGCGAAGTTCACCCGGTATAAGATGTCCGAAGAATTTTATCATGGCATTTATCATTTCATGATCGGAAACAATGGCAATTTTATCCCAAACCGATAAATGTTTAATGCCAATTTTAGCGTCATCCAGCATTGCTCCTAAACTAAATCCATCAAACGTGTTACCAAGATGGTACAGCATATTGATTGTCTTGTTTGCTTTTAATTTTTCTTCAATAAGAGGAATTAATACATTTTCATAATCTTCTCCTGTAATTTTACCTTCGGCTGTAACACCCAGTACATTGACCGGTAAACCTTCTATTAATTTTAGCATATTCTTTATTGATTAAATTTGTTCTTTAAATCCTAAAACTTGTGTTTTACAAACACTATTTATTTTTAAGTCGCAATGCATTAGCGATTACTGATACCGAACTGAAACTCATAGCTGTGGCAGCAATCATTGGACTGAGTAAAATACCAAAAAAAGGATATAACAAACCGGCTGCAATTGGCACTCCAAGTAAATTATAAAAAAAAGCAAAGAATAAATTCTGTTTGATATTCCGCATCACTGACGTGCTAAGATCCTTTGCACGGGCGATTCCATTCAGATCGCCTTTTACAAGTGTAATTTCGGCACTTTGCATAGCAATGTCAGTTCCCGTTCCCATAGCAATTCCAATATTGGCCTGTGCTAATGCCGGTGCATCATTAATGCCATCACCAGCCATTGCTACAATGTGACCTTGTTTCTGTAATTCCTTTATTTTTTTATATTTGTCATCCGGCAAACAATCTGCTTTGAAATCATCCAGATGTAATTCACCTGCTACCGCTTTAGCTGTAATTTCATTATCGCCGGTAAGCATGATAACTTTCACTCCCATTTTTTGAAGTTCGAGTATTGCTTTCGCCGAAGTTTTTTTAATTTTATCGGTTACCCCGATTATACCTTCTACGGATTTATCTAAAACCAAATACATGACGGTTTGTCCGGAGAGCTCCCATTCTTCAACAAGTTTGTTTATTTCAGCATTCAGATATACTTTGAAATCATCAAGCAAACGTTGATTTCCAAGTCCAATCTTTTTCCCTTTATACATCGCTTTGACTCCTTTTCCGGTAATGGATTCAAAACTATCCAGTTTTGTCAACTTGATCTTTTTTTCTTCTGCTCCTTTTACAATGGATTCTGCAAGAGGGTGTTCACTATCGCTGTCGATGGAAGCAGCGAGCATAAGAATGACTTCATCGCTTAATTTGCCGAAAGATTTATATCCCTGGAGGCTAGGCTTACCTTCGGTAATGGTACCGGTTTTATCAATAATCAAGGTGTCAACTTTATTCATTTCCTCCATGGCACTTGCATCTTTCACCAAAATACCCGATTGTGCACCTCGTCCAGTACCGACCATGATTGACATAGGTGTAGCTAATCCAAGAGCGCAGGGGCATGCAACAATTAATACAGAAACCCCATTGACAAAAGCATAAACAAATGCAGGTTGTGGTCCCCAAATAGACCAAACAGCAAAAGTAATGAATGAAATAGCCACAATAATTTGAACAAAATACTTCGCTACAACATCGGCTAATTTTTGTATAGGTGCTTTTGAACGGCTGGCTTCGTTTACCATTTCAATAATCTGTGCCAACAGCGTATCGTTTCCAATCTTTTCCGCTTTCATTTCAAAAGCGGTTTTTCCATTGATTGTTCCCCCGGTTACTTTATCGTCTTTTGATTTATCAACTGGCATTGGTTCTCCCGAAATCATGCTTTCATCTATTATGGCAGACCCTTTTGTAAGGATACCATCAACCGGAATTTTTTCACCTGGTTTCACTTTCAGTATATCACCAACCAGCACTTCTTCAAGTGGTATTTCCTCTTCCTTTCCTTTGCGGATTACCCTGGCTACAGGTGGAACCAAACCAAGTAAAGCTTTCATGGCTGAATTGGTTTTGCTATGTGCTTTCAACTCCAGCACCTGTCCTAACAGCACAAGGGTAAGTATCACCGCTGAGGCTTCGAAATATAAATGAACATTCCCTTGCTGGTCTTTAAATTGCGAAGGGAATAAACCAGGAAAAAGAAGACCAAACAAACTAAATAAATAGGCAACTCCAACACCAATGGTAATTAAAGTCCACATATTGGGTGACCATCTTCTTACTGAATTCCAACCTCTTACAAAGAATTCCCAACCGGAATAAAAAACAACCGGTGTGGCTAACCCGAACATAATCCAGTTCAATATCTTTTTTGAAACAATACTTTCAAGATGTAGAATAGGAATAAGATCCGACATCGCAATAATAAATAAAGGCAGCGTAAAAGCCAGAGCGATACGGAATTTTTTCAGCATGTTTTTATATGCATCTTCATCTGCTGAATCGTTAGGTTTCTCAGGTACCAAGGTCATTCCACATTTGGGGCACGAACCCGGTTTATCACTCTTTACTTCCGGATGCATGGGACAAGTGAAAATTGTGCCTGTCTTTTGAGTACTTTCGGTCTTTACAGCATGTTCTTCACTTGTTTCTGCTTTCTTATCATGTTTCTGCTTCTCAGTTGTGTGATGATGTACTGCATGTTCAACATGTACTGCATGTTTTTCATTTTTATCAACCGGAATCAGATGCATATTGCAGACCGGACAGTCTCCGGGTTTATCATAGACCTTTTCGCCCTCACACTTCATCGGACAGATAAAATGTTTATTTTCAGTCTCCTTCATAAAATCGTTTTTAAATCTTAAATAAATGAAAGTTTATTCATTTGAAATATCTTTCTTTTTTTCTTCAAATTCTGATTTGCTTATTTCGCCTTTTGCATATCTGTTTTTTAAGATATCAAGATGTGACATGCTACCCGGTTGTTTAAGCTTGTTCTTTTGATTTACGATTATAATAACCATAACAATGATTATTACAAGAATAATAAAGCCAATAATCCAGCCGAACCAATATCCATATCCATAACCCATACCCATTCCTAAACTGTCATTATATCTGTCCATCATACTATTTATTTTTAATAAATTCATTTATTACTTAAGTGCCTTTTTCTCAGCTTTTTTTAATGCTTCCTTTTTGGCAGCTGCTTCTTTTGCTTTCTTTTCAAAATAGCCTCTGAAAAGGAAATTATGTTTGGCTGCAGTCATGTTTTCATCCAATCCTTTTGAACTCTTTTTTAAATTGATCAGGGTCTGATTTAAATTCTCTGCAAGTGTTGTATCCCGTATTAACCTACCTAACGTTCCATTTCCCTCGTTAATTTTATACATCATTTCTGTAAACTGTTTTGATATAATTTCAGCGTTACCAGCAGTAACATTCAACTTTGCCATGATGGTGTCAATTCCGATCAATCCTTTTGAAGTCTTTTTTAAATTTAATATGGTTTGATTTAAATTCTCGGCTATGGTTGAATCCTGAATCAACCTACCGAGTGTTCCATCTCCCTTATTTATTTTATTCATAATAGTTGCAAGTTGGTACGAGATATTTTCTGCATTTTTTGCAGTTACTTTTAAACTTGCTATCACCACATCAGAGCCGGTTAAACCTTTGGAAAACTTATTCAGATTCATAATGGTCTGATTCAAATTTTCTGCAAGAATGGAATCCTGAATTAAACGGCTTATAGTTCCATGCCCCTGGTTGATGTCAAAGGAAATTTGCGAAAGTTGTTTCGATACAATTTCTACATTTTTTGTTGTTACATCCAATCTTGCCATGATGACATTTGTTTCAATCGGTTCTATGGATTTAAGACTTTGACCATCTTTTAATAACTGTGCATCGGGACTCCCCGGAATGATAATTACTAGTTTGTCACCTATTATGCCATCTGAACCTAATGTTAATTTACAATCCGTTTTGATAAATTGACTCAATTCTTTTTTAATCACCATATCTACCCTGACTGAGGTATCGTTCATAATGACAATATTGTTGACAGTACCAATAACTATTCCTGAAAAACGGACATTATTTCCAACTTGTAATCCACTTACACTCCTAAAAGTGGTTGTAATTTCAAAAACAGGATTAAATAAGTTCTTTTGTTTTCCAATAATAAATATGGCCAGTACAAAAAGTGTCAAACCTCCCGCTACGAAAAGGCCTAAACGAATTTTAAATCTTTGAGTATGTGTATCCATTTTTTATTTGTTGTATTGCAATTCAAAGAATTAAATAATTCCCAGTACTTCTATTACTGAATTCAATTTCCTTTATCATATTTTTTCACTAAATTCAATCCACTATTTGTACCTTTTAAAAAGAAAATGATCTTAATTTTTGGATCGATTGGAATTTTTATTTTTAGTTACAGCTCTAACTATCAACCAAATAATTGCAATGAGTATAATTATACCAATAACCCAACCGAATTCAAACCCGTATCCCATTCCCCAACTATTATATCCGTTCATCATAATATTTATTTTAAAATGAATAAAGCTTATCTGTTTGTAATTTTAGCAACAGGAATGAGATTGACTCTGTGTATTTTTGCTATCCACAGGCAATAGTTTCATGTTGCATTCAGGGCAATTTCCTTCATGATCATAGGTTTTACTGCCTTCACATTTCATAGGACATTGATAAATCGTTTTTTTTTCTTCTTTTACTGATTGTTGTTTTTTAGTTTCCATGACTTTGATTTTTAAATTGTTTTTTGTATAAAATGTTCTTTTAATTTCGTCAGTTTGCAAATATACACTACAGCATTGCCGATACTGTTACACTTTTCTTTTAGAAAGTTACATGATTCATACCTTCTTATTCTGTGCATCGGCAACTCCTTCCGGCGGTAAGCTATCCGGTAAATCAAATCGTGCCACGCCAATTCGGGCATCTGCCATTCCATAATATACATCGAATCGATTAGGCATTCCAAGATCATCGCGCCGGTCAATACCTGTAGGAAACACAACGTTTGGTACTACTCCATTCCGTTCTTCGGGCATAATAGGATTAAGTACCGGATGTATCGAACGATAATGTATAAATCGTGGATGTTTTTCGGATAAAACCATCACACCAGCCGAATAACAGAGATGATTTGTTTCATCTTCCGTTTTGGCAACCTCACTCACACCGTGATAAAATATCAACCAACCATGCTTTGTAAGAATAGGCGGAGTGCCACCTCCAATTTTAAGCCGTTCCCAGGGCGAAACCGGTGTAGCAAGCCGGTGATGTGAATTAAATAAACCAAGTTCATGTAAATCCTTACCTTCTTCGGGCATCGGACAATAGGAAATCCACATACTTTCATGATAAATATCTATTTTTCTGGAATCTGCTTTTTTTACTGTTTCTTCAGGACGGGTGTTAGGGAAGAGTGGCCGGTGAATCATAGCCATTTGCATTTTGCCGGAATGACTGGTTATTTCAATTGGAAACAGGCAGGCATCTTTGTCGTCAACGTGAGCAAAATCAATCCCGATAAATGATTCAATCTTTGCAAGCCCAAGTCGTTTCCAATGAAACAAATCTTCTGAAACAGCAAAGGCAATTCTTGGTCCGTTGGAAGAATGCGCGGTATAAGTCATCAAATAACGTTTGAGTGGTTCCATGTAAGTTACCCGGGGATCCTCGCAACCGCCACTACCATCTGCTCGGAATTCATATTCAGCTACAGGCTCTAATGCTATTCCGAGCCGTTCAACTCCATAAGGATCTCCGGCATCATTAAACAGAACTCTTGCAATGCCAATTCGTGAATAATTCCCTTTTGACACGATACGGGGGAAAAGGTAAAGTTTACCATCCGGTCCACGAACTGCAGCCGGATTTAGGGTACCTTCCACTTCCATCGGGTTTCCGGGTTCCGGTTCCATAATCACTCCCATTCGTTGCAATTTTAATCCGCTCATATTTATTCTCTTCTGTATATTTTATATGTTAAATAGAATCCAAACAAGCAATTATTGTTTCAATCACACGTTTCGACTCTTCTGGGCCTTTTATCCTGATTGACACTACGCCTGCTTCTTTGGGCGGATAGTCGTTTCCTCCCGGGAATATGGCATCACCAATAAAAATCATCTCATCAATTTCAATTTTAAGTGTATCACGAAGTTTCATGATCCCGTATGCTTTGTCAATTCCGGGTTTTGTAATATCTACCGATGTTGTTCCTCCAAGTCGAACTGAAAACTCTGGAATTAATGTTCCAAGGATTTTCCGGATTTTTACCCGTTTTGTGAAATCAGGGTCCCATTTCGTTTTTTCTTTGATGGGAGCTTCTTGACCCAATGCGGAATAGGTTATTTGGCTACCACGATCTTCAATAGTTTCACCCCAAATTTTTTCTATGTTGAAACCTACCGTATCAAGTGCGTTTTTCAATGCATCGTTGATTTTCTTTTTTTCATCTTTGTTGAAATCTTCGGAATATATTTTTTCCCATACTCCGTCATATTGATAGAATTGTGTGCCGCAGGTTGGAAGTAGCGACAAATTTTTCAACGCTTTATCATGTGGAAGATTAGATAGAATTTGTTTTTCGAACTGCGGCCATCCGCCTCCTGAAATAATAGCTACTTTGACAATACCGAGAAGCTCATTCAGCAGTGCAGCCATTTCAGCATCGAGAGACGATTTACTTTCGGCAAGTGTTCCGTCCAAATCAAATACGATAAGTTTTTTCATTTGGTAATTTAAATATAACTGATTTCAATTTGTATTTTGTAGAAATAGCACTGTAAACATTGTTTTAAAAAAATATTTACCACATTATGCAAAGATCAATACCCACAGCCTAAATTGTGTTACAAAATTTTTTGAGATTGTTGCATGATTCACACATTCTAAAAGGCAAAATATCGACCTGAAGGTTTTGCTACAGATTGAGAGATTGCATAAATGCAATCAACTTTTGGCAAATTGGGAATCAAAGCTTGGAGTTTTGTCGGAAAGCGGGGAAATGGCGGAAAATGGATATTTGTCGTGTGTTTTCAATCGACCTTTTCTACGTTCGGCAGAGCTTGAATAAATTCTGCTCTGCGCTCACTTATCGAAAACGTTCTGCTGTTTCCTCTTAATCCCCAAATTCTCCATTTGAGGAGAATGGGAATAAAGATTGTATTTCAAGAAAATCATGAGGTCTTTCGATATTGGTTTTGTGCAAAATGGTTGATTAATCCTGTTTTAGCGAATCGTGCAATTTGTTTCTCGGCTATTTTGGCTGGGATATTCAATTTTTGAGCAACCGACAAATAAGTTTGGCGGTCGAACTCTGCCGGGAGCATATTCAAAAACTGTTGTTTTTTAATTAAGTTGAGTATAACAGATTGGCAAAAAACAAACATGGATACCAGAAATGTGGAAAGAAAAGTATACCCTACAACAAAACAGACCAACCTAATTTTCATTAAGTTGGTCTGTTCTTATCTTCGTTTACTCGTTTACTAAAAACTCGTTTACTTCTTTGTTATTTTACTTCTTCAAAATCCACATCAGTTACATCGCCCTGTTTGTTACCTTCGCTTGAACTTTGTGTTCCGCCGAAATCGGCATTAGGTTGTGCTTGACCTTCCTGTGCATTTTGAGCATTATACATTTCTTGGCTTGCAGCCTGGAATGCTGTGTTTAATTCGTTGGTGGCAGCATCCAATTCATCTAAATTTTGTGATTTGTGTGCTTCTTTCAGTTTTGCTAAAGCAGCTTCGATAGGACCTTTTTTGTCAGCCGGAATTTTATCGCCAATTTCGCTCAGTTGTTTTTCAGTTTGGAAAATCAAGCTATCGGCATGATTCAATTTGTCGATTTTTTCTTTTTCTTTAGCATCAGATTCTGCATTTGCAGCAGCTTCGTCTTTCATACGTTTGATTTCGGCTTCGGTCAACCCGGATGAAGCTTCGATACGGATACTTTGTATTTTTCCTGTCGCTTTATCTTTGGCTGAAACATGTAAAATACCGTTGGCATCAATATCAAAAGTTACTTCAATTTGCGGTTCGCCACGACGAGAAGGCATAATGCCATCCAAATGGAAACGACCAATTGATTTGTTTTGATTAGCCAAAGGACGTTCGCCTTGCAGAATATGAATTTCTACCGAAGGTTGATTGTCAGCAGCCGTTGTAAATGTTTCCGATTTTTTAGTCGGAATGGTTGTGTTGGCTTCTATCAATCTGGTCATTACGCTTCCCATAGTTTCAATTCCCAATGAAAGTGGTGTAACATCCAGTAACAATACATCGGTAACTTCACCGGTTAAAACTCCACCTTGAATGGCTGCACCTACAGCAACAACTTCGTCAGGATTCACACCTTTTGAAGGAGTCTTTCCGAAGAATTTTTCAACAGCCGATTGAATGGCAGGAATACGGGTTGAACCGCCTACCAGAATTATTTCGTCAATATCACCGATTTTCAAACCTGCGCTTTTCAATGCAGATTTACATGGAGCAATGGTTTGTTGAATCAAATCGTCAATCAATTGTTCGAATTTTGCACGGGTCAAAGTACGAACCAAGTGACGTGGGACACCATCTACAGGCATAATATAAGGCAAATTGATTTCCGAAGAAGTTGTATTTGATAATTCAATTTTTGCTTTTTCGGCAGCTTCTTTCAAACGTTGCAAAGCCATTGGGTCTTTGCTCAGGTCGAGATTGCTGTTTTCGTTTTTAAATTCTTGTACCAACCAGTCGATAATTCTATGGTCGAAGTCATCACCGCCAAGGTGAGTATCACCATCAGTTGCTTTTACTTCAAATACTCCGTCGCCCAATTCAAGTACAGATACATCATGTGTTCCACCACCGCAGTCGAAAACTACAATTTTCATATCTTTGTTGGTTTTGTCCAAACCATAAGCCAAAGCGGCTGCAGTTGGTTCGTTAATAATGCGTCGCACATTCAATCCTGCAATTTCGCCTGCTTCTTTTGTGGCCTGACGTTGCGAGTCATTAAAATAAGCCGGAACGGTTATTATCGCGTCGGTTACTTCGGTACCAAGATAATCTTCGGCTGTTTTTTTCATTTTTTGAAGAATGATCGCCGAAATTTCTTGTGGAGAATATAGGCGTCCGTCAATGTCAATGCGTGCGGTGTTGTTGTCGCCTTTTACCACTTTAAACGGTACGCGAGCAATTTCTTTCGTCAATCGATCGTACGTTTCGCCCATGAAACGTTTAATAGAGTATACGGTTTTTGTTGGGTTAGTAATAGCTTGACGTTTAGCAGGATCACCTACTTTGCGTTCGCCACCGTCAACAAATCCAACTACAGAAGGAGTTGTGCGTTTCCCTTCACTGTTGGCGATAACGATAGGTTCGTTACCTTCCATTACAGAAACGCACGAGTTTGTGGTTCCTAAGTCAATTCCAATAATTTTTCCCATGATTTTTTGAATTTATTTTAATACGTTTGAGTTTTCTTTTTTTTAATGAATACATTTGACATTTTACAAAGCGTATGCCAACGATAAATTTTCAGTAATGAATTGTATTTTGACAGAAAAAGTCAGAAAACCGGATGTGAAAATGGAGAACTGTCTGACAAAAGGGCAGAAAAATGTGTCAATTTGAAGATTTGAAAATGTGCCAATTTCGAAATGAAAGAGTTTATGAAAGCATTAAATAAGCTATCCCTCAAAAAATTGAACTAACTTTGCATGAAAATTGACCATTATGTCACTTGTTTATCTGGGTTTAGGAACAAATTTAGGAGAAAAAGAGCGCAACTTAAACGATGCGGTCGCAGTCTTGTTGTTGGAAGTGGGTGCGATTATTTGTCAATCAACGTTTTATGCTTCCAAACCGATGGGGTTTGAGTCGGAAAATGAGTTTCTGAATCAAGTGGTGCTAATTGAAACTTATTTGTCACCTTTTGAATTATTGACAAAAACGCAGGAAATTGAACGGAATATGGGACGTATTGCCAAATCTTCAAACAGTTATTCTGATCGTTTAATTGATATTGATATTTTGCTGTACGACAATTTGATAATAGACCAACCGACATTAAAAATCCCACATCCGCTGATGGCGGAACGGGATTTTGTACTTATTCCGTTAGCCGAAATTGCGCCGGATTTTGTGCATCCTGTATTTGGCAGAAAAATTGATGAAATGTTGATTAAGTAATTGGTTGATAGAGTCAAATAGGCTCCCAACTATCAACTATTAATTGTCAACTGATTTATTGTATTCTTCCAATACTTTCATGGCTTGTTCAAAGTCTTTTTCAAAAACCAGAATTCTCAAACCTTCATTAATTTCGCCAAACATAGGCATAAGTTCCACCGAATCTTCATTGTTTAGAGTACTGTCGATGTTGTTTTCGTGTAATAATTCCTGATCGAACATGGCTTCAACCATTGTTTCGTAGTTTTTCAGGGTAATAAGCTTTTCTTCCATAAGGCTAATTAAAGGTTTTTTGACTGATTTAATAATGATTACTTCATAATATTATAACAGATTCTTATTCGGTTTGTTCTTGTAAAACTTTATTTTCTTCAACTTTTTTACATTGTCAACAAAGGTTTAATGTCAATATTTTGTCTTACTTTTAAGGAAAACCTTATATCAGCAAGTGGATATTTTTTGTTACTTTTGCAACTGTTTATTAAATAATTTCACTTTCATGGAAATCGACCAATTACCCAACCATATTGTTTACAGCAAAAATGTGATTGAATTTGTGACTGTTGCTGCCGAAACCTGTTTGTTTCTGGAGCATACTACTGAGTTAATACGGACAGATTTTATTCAAAAATCAGTTAAAATTCTCCCTCTTTTATATCTGAAAGCGTTGCTGATCGAAATCCCTGAAACGGTTTTTGATGAGGTTCCTGTACGTTTTGTATCGGAAGATGATTATCTATTTGTTCGTGAACAAGTGGAACAGATTTTGGGCGCCGACGATTCTTATCTGGAAGTTTTTCATCCCGATATGGCTATCAGCGACACGCCAATAGCCGCTTTTTTATCGGAAAATCTGGCAGATATTTATCAGGAACTAAAGGATTTTGCGGCTAATTATCAATTGGCTGATACAGATATAATGAATGATTCGCTTGTAACTTGCCTCGTAGCTTTTGGCGAACATTGGGGACAGAAATTACTAAATGCACTTCGTGCGTTGCATGCTTTGCGTTTCAGTGATGGTTTTGGTAAAGTAGATGAAGATGATTTTTTGTCAACTCAAAATACTATTGATCGCAATTCGTTTCTGAATTTTCAACATGATGAAGACGATAAGTTGACAAATCTACTGTAATTTAAAGTCTATGTTTAAAACAAAAATAACTAAAGAAGAGGTAAATCAAATGCCTGTTGTTTTTTTCGAAGGAAAAATAACGTTAGTGGATGATTTGTCGAAAATACAACCTGCTATCGAAGAACTTCGTAAAAGCCGGATAGTAGGCATTGATACCGAAACAAAACCCTCATTCACCAGAGGTATACACTACAAAGTTTCATTAGTGCAAATTTCTACGCTCGATCATTGTTTTTTATTTCGGTTAAATAAAATTTCTTTTCCGCCTGCTTTAGCCGAATTTCTGGCTGATGAGCGTGTAAAGAAAATCGGACTTTCGTTGCGCGACGATTTTAGCGGATTGAATAAACATCACGCTTTTAAACCTGCAAATTCAATTGATATTCAAACGATTATTCAAAGTTATGGAATTCTTGAATTGAGTCTTCAAAAAATTTACGCTATTCTTTATGGTAAAAAAATATCCAAATCGCAACGCCTGACAAATTGGGAAAGTCCCGAACTGACCAAGTTACAACAACGTTATGCTGCCACCGATGCTTGGGCAAGTTTAAAGATTTACCTGCAATTAATGAACGAAAAGAAACTACCCCCAAAAGAACTCGATAAAATTTTATTGGAAAATGCGCTTGAGCAACGTGAATTGCGCGAACAGCAAGCAGCTTATAATCAGCCCGAAACTCCTGTGTTGTAATTTGGAAATCGTATTCTATTTAACTTAAATCTTCCAATTTTTAATTTTTAATTGTTCAATAATTAATTATCCACATGATTATTATAATATTAAAACCCAAAAAAGAAGAAAGTTTACAACGTTTTCATCCATGGGTGTTTTCAGGTGCCATTCAACGCATAGAAGGAAAACCTGCCGAAGGTGATTTGGTAGAAGTGCTCGACAGCAACCGTAATTTCCTGGCAATCGGTCATTATCAGATTGGTAGCATTGCCGTAAGGGTTGTATCATTTGAAAATATAGCGATTAACGACAATTTTTGGAATCATAAAATTCTGCAGGCTTATGTTATGCGTAAATCTCTTGGTTTGATTGTTCCGAATTACACTAATACGTATCGATTGATTCATGGCGAAGGCGATTCGTTGCCGGGATTGATTGTGGATGTTTACGACGATACAGCAGTGATGCAGGCACATTCGATTGGCATGCACGAAATTCGTGAAACGATTGCCAAAGCTATTGTGGCCAATTTGCCCGAAGTGAAAAACGTGTATTACAAATCGGAAACCACTTTGCCTTTTAAAGCGGCTATTGAACCGGAAGATGGCTATCTGATTGGAAAAGAAACGACTCAACTAAGCGCACTCGAAAACGGTTTACGGTTTCACGTGGACTGGTTTCGCGGACAAAAAACCGGCTTCTTTGTCGATCAACGTGAAAATCGTTCGTTGTTGGAAAGATATTCAGCAGGAAAATCTGTGTTGAACATGTTTTGTTACACGGGTGGATTTTCGGTGTACGCCTTGCGTGGAGGAGCTAAATTGGTACATTCGGTTGATAGTTCTGCAAAAGCAATTGATTTGACTGACAAAAATATTGAAATCAGTTTTCCAAATGACCTACGGCACAAATCTTTTGCAGAAGATGCTTTCAAATATTTAAATAATCTCCATACGGTGGAGCAAAAGTACGATTTAATCATTCTTGATCCGCCGGCTTTTGCAAAACACCGTGAAGCATTACGCAATGCTCTGAAAGGCTACAAGCGATTGAACGCCAAAGCTTTTGAGTTAATTAAACCCGGCGGAATATTATTTACGTTCTCATGTTCACAAGTGGTTACTAAAGAACAATTCAGATTGGCGGTTTTCAGTGCTGCAGCCGAAAGTAAACGCAATGTTCGCATTTTGCACCAACTCTCACAACCGGCAGATCATCCTATTAATATTTATCATCCGGAAGGTGAATATCTCAAAGGGTTGGTGCTTTGGGTGGAATAGATTCCCACAGACTTTCCGCTGTTATTTTCTTCAATTATCCTAAAAACAGAATTAGCTAAAACTTTTATTTTGTAATAAAACAAGCGGTTTTAATAAGAGTTTTACGATATTTGAGCTGTATCGTTTTTATTATTTTTTTTATCTGTGAAATTACTATCAAATTGACAGTTGGTAATCAACATCAATAGAAATAATTAAAGAATTATTTCTTTAATTTCTTTGTTTAATGGGAAAAAAGTAGGATATTTACAGTCAAATTTTAAAAACGTATTTAATTATGTATTTAATTGATATTTAAACAATTATATTTTTGAAAGTCATTGTTTTTTATTAATTAGCTCGGAGAAATCAAAAAATCAATTTTACATACAAATGAAAGAAATTAAATTCAGTTTGGTTTACCGCGATATGTGGCAATCGTCGGGTAAATATGTGCCTCGTAAAGACCAATTGGCTAAAATTGCTCCGGTAATCATTGAAATGGGATGTTTTGCCCGTGTTGAAACCAATGGTGGCGCTTCGGAACAAGTTAACTTGCTGTATGGCGAAAATCCAAACGATGCGGTTCGTACTTTTACAAAACCTTTTAACAAAGTTGGAATTCAAACTCACATGCTCGACCGAGGATTGAACGGTTTACGCATGAATCCGGTTCCTGCCGATGTTCGTGAGTTGATGTACAAGGTAAAAAAAGCGCAGGGAGTTGATATTACCCGTATTTTCTGCGGTTTGAATGATGTTACCAACATTATTCCTTCCATTCATTATGCCAAAGCTGCCGGCATGATTGCTCAAGCTACCATGTGTATTACTTATTCCGAAATTCATACTGCGGAATATTACATTAGTATGGCAGAAAAACTAATTGAAGCCGGTGCTGATGAAATCTGTTTGAAAGATATGGCAGGTATTGGTCGTCCTGTTATGTTGGGACAAATTGTAAAAGCCATTAAAACTGCTCATCCTCATATTATTATACAATATCATGGTCACACAGGACCGGGATTTTCAGTAGCTTCGATGCTCGAAGTGGCAAAAGCCGGAGCCGATTATCTCGACGTTGCAATGGAACCACTTTCGTGGGGAATGGTTCATCCGGATGTAATTACCATTCAAGCCATGTTGAAAGATGCAGGTTTTAAAGTACCTGAAATCAACATGAATGCTTATATGGAAGCACGTCGATTAACACAAAGTTTCGTGGACGATTTCTTAGGTTATTTTATCGATGATCGCAACAAATTCATGACTTCATTGCTTGTTGGGTGTGGACTTCCGGGTGGTATGATGGGCTCGCTTATGGCTGACCTGAAAGGAGTTCATGCAGGGATAAACTCTTATTTGAAAAACGTAAACAAAAAAGAACTTAGCTCTGATGAATTACTTGTTATGTTATTCGACGAAGTAAAATATATTTGGCCTAAGTTGGGAAATCCACCGTTGGTAACTCCTTTCAGCCAGTATGTAAAAAATATCGCGCTGATGAATGTTATGTTTTTGGTAAAAGGACAACCACGCTGGGGCATGATTGACAAAAATAGCTGGGATATGATTTTGGGTAAAGCCGGTAAACTTCCCGGCAAACTCGATTCGGAAATCATTGCTTTGGCCGAAAAGAACAAATATGAATTTTTCGAAGGAAATCCTCAAGATAATTATCCTGACGAATTGCCAAAATTCATTGCAGAAATGAAAGAAAAAGGCTGGGATAGGGGTAAGGACGATGAAGAATTGTTCGAATTTGCTATGCATGATAAACAATATCGCGATTTTAAATCGGGTGAAGCAAAAAAACGTTTCGAAGCCGAGTTGGAAGTCGCCATCAAAGAAAAATATGCAACAAGTACCATTGAATTACCCGATTTACGTGCTTTGAAATATCCAAATGCAGAACCGGTAGTTTCGAATGCAACCGGTCGCGTTATTTGGGAACTTGACTTTAACGAGGGATCTGTGGAACCGGTTCATGGTAAAGAAATTAAAGAATTTGATACACTTTGTACTATTCAAACCAACTACGGCTTGGAGCATATTGGCAGCTTCTGCGACGGTCGCATTGTAGGTGTAGAAAAGAAACAAGGCGAAATTGTACGCAAAGGCGAAGTGCTGGCGTATGTGGAAAAGAAATAAATAGTTACAAGTAATTAGTTACGTGTTATACTAATTGTACGTATAAAACAGTCCAAACTGTTTTATACGTTTACTGTTGTTAATGCCGATGCATACAAATAAATAGTACAATAAGACGAAGTCGAAATTGGACTATATTATTTGTGCAATCGGTATTACTTAGATTAGATTGTTCTATTTTAAGCCGATAACTAAAACGAATATCCGATGTTTTTGACGAGTCCTAAAAAACCTGTAACGGCTTTTTAGGACTCGTCAATAATTAGAATAAGCTTTTCAAGAGATTTCAGCCTACTTTTTGACCTATAAGCCAATTTTTAATTCAATTTTTTCAATCCCTTTTTATTATCTATCATATCTTTGATAAATTCAATTTCGGTACAAAATTCTTTGTAAGTCATTTCTTTAATATAAATAGCTCCATAAGAACGTTTTAATAATGGAAGTTGGCTATCATAAAAGAATTCTCTGCCCAAAAGCGTAATCAGTTGCCGGTGCTGTTCCACCCAAATCCGTTGAGCCAAATCACTAAAAGGTCCTTCATATTCGTAACTTGGGAATGAAGCTGATTTCTGACTCATGAAACAGTTGTTGAACATATTATCTAAAACGGCAAACGAGTTCAACGAAACAGGAACTATCATACTTACATCGCTAATATGAAATTTAGACCAGATATTACGATATCCCCAAATTTTAATATCAGAATCCTGATATTTTTCAACATATTTTTCCAACGCATTTGAAATAGCTATCAACGTTTTAAAATGAGTATCAGGCCCGCTTCCTTCGGGATCTAATGCTAATGATACAATGTTTGGACGTACTTTTTCGAGCAAGTCCAGTATTGGTTTTACATCGCGCTCAGGATCGGGATATTCTACAAAAATATCGCCCGTATAGAATTGCAGACGCAAATGTGACACATGATCCAGTCCGATTCCAAAATGAGCCCAAACCAATTCTGCTTCAAATTCACGTGTCCAGCCTTTTATTTGTTGTGCAATTTCTATTTCTTTTTTGCCCGGATCAACTGTTGAGAGATAGTGTATCGTTTCATTTAATTTGGGCAGAAGTTCATTGATGTTTTTTACTTTTAACCAGCGAACCAAATGACGGGCCAACCGACACGAAATATAAATATCCTGTTCTTCTTTGTCTTTGCGGGCAATGGCATTCAGTGCACCGGTAATGTCATCCCAGAACCCATCTTGTTCAAAAAGCCGGTTGTGGTCCAGGTATTTTTGAATTTTACGGTTGACTATCAAATCTCTTAATGCTTTCAGATTTCCATTGATATAATCATTGGTTACGGAGGTGAAACCACTTGTGCAATACACGAAATGATTGTCGTTATGTTCCGAGCGTACTAAATGATGTAATAGGGGGAAGTAAGCCAGTTCAATATCATCGTGGTGTGGTGCCGTGTGAAGTATGCGACTCTGAATAGGAGGATTCAGCCCTTTTTTTATTTTCTCTACTATGCGTTTGTGTGTTGCTTGTGCTAAAATAGCCAACGATTCGCCACTTATCTGTTGGGCTAAGAGGAGATATTGGTTTGTCGATTTAAAATTTTCTGAAGTCAGTTGTAACAAGGAAACATTTTCTTGTAAAGCTCCATCTATTATCAATTTATCAAGCGTTTTTATATCTGGGTTTTTCGATTCAAGAATCTTCATGTTCTGACGTTTCTGGAGTTTTATGGCAGCTCCCTTTGTTAAGTAAAACCGCGCATTTTCCAACTTCTGAAGTGCACTGGCCGGATATTCCAACGAAGGCTCTGATTCGATTGCCGAAGCTATTAATTGTGATTTGGATTCTCCGGCTGCAATGATTATGGCAACAACATCGGGATTGAAAGTAATCGTATTCAATCCTATGGTAATCACAGCTTTTTTGCGAACCGATTCAATTCCTCCTAAATCCACGGCTGCAGCTGCCTGGGTTTCGTAGTTGATATTGGTCAGGCGTGTATGCGAATGGTGACTCGACCCTTTTACATCGAAGGCGATATGACCGTCGGGTCCAATGCCCCCAAGGAAGAATCCAATCCCTCCCAAATTACGGATTTTTTCTTCGTAATCTTCACAAAATTGATCAAAATACTTGATTGTTTTCTTTTGTAGAATTTCTTTTGCATTCGAAGGATGTTTTATGCGAAGACTTAAGTCAATAATACCTTCGGGGAATATCTCATTTATGTTTTTGTTGCCATCTAGATAAGCCTGATCTGATTCGGGGATATTGAAGGTGTCAATGAAAATTGCTTTTTTCTCGTCAAATCCGAAACCTTCTATATAAAAGCGTTTAACAAAATAGTTGAATGATCTTTCGTGTAATGGATCAAGCGGGAAAAATTCGTCAATCATTACAAAGTAAAGCGATTTGAAATCAGGCTTTAACTCTTTATCAAAACCAATTTTATGAAGCAATCCGTTATTAATTTCCGCGTCCCAGTTTTCGAGATAATATTGCATCCATTTAATAAAAAATTCAGGTGTTTTGCCTGTTGGCAATGCCACAACTCCACCCGGGTTAAGGGCTACCCATTCCAAAAAACGTAAAGCCGTTAATTGTCCTAAATTGATATAATTATCAACTTCTATAGTTTTAATTTTCTCGTCTGTTTTGTTTACTTTCGAGTTTTTGAATTGTTTCTCGAAAAAAGCCTCTACTTTGCTTCCGACGTTGTACGTTCGATTTTCCATATTATATTATTTTTTGATTGAAATATTGTTCTGAATTTTTATAATCAGCTTTATTTTGGTTGATAAGATCTTATTTCGCTGAAATGACTAAAGATATTACTTTTTGCGTTTCATCGTAATGACTTTCAATACTTTGTAATAATTTGAATTGAGTTTTGGAGCATTTCAGATTGTGTGCTATTATTTCTTTTGAATTAATTACGTCAAAGGTATATTAAATTATTGATTTTATTGGTGAAAATAAGAACAAAAAACCACTGTAAAATAATTTCTCCGAAACACATTCATTTGATTAAAGTTGGATAGTTGTTTTATAATTTAATACCTTTGCAGGAACAAAATAGAACAAAACACATGAGATTAGTAATACTTACAGGTGCGGGAATGAGTGCCGAAAGTGGTATCAATACCTTCCGGGATACAGGCGGATTATGGGAAAAATATAAAATTGACGATGTGGCAACGCCTAATGCATGGAGACGAGATCCAGCACTGGTGCTCGATTTTTATAATCAACGAAGAAAGCAACTTCTCAACGTTGCTCCGAATGAAGGACATTTTGCTGTGGCAGAGATGGAGAAACATTTTGATGTGCAGATTATTACCCAAAATGTGGACAATTTGCACGAACGGGCAGGAAGCACAAACGTTTTACATCTACATGGCGAATTAATGAAAGTGCGTTCAACCGGACCAGGACAGGAAGTGTTTGAAGTTTTACCCGATAAGATAGAAGTAAATTTAGGCGATATGTGCCCGAAAGGATTTCAACTCCGTCCGCATATCGTTTGGTTTGGAGAAGCAGTTCCTGAAATTGAAAAAGCTATCAGCATTACCGAAACTGCTGATATTTTGGTGGTTATCGGCAGCTCTTTGCAGGTTTATCCTGCAGCAGGATTAATTCATCATACCAAACCAGGAATTCCCATTTATTTGATTGACCCACACGAAATTGACCATCTGCCATCGCATGTAACCGTAATTCAGAAAGGAGCAAGTGAGGGAATGAAGGAGTTGAAGAAAAATTTATTGGCAGGATGATTATCATTATAAAAACATCAATATATTTGCAAAAATATGATCAGTAGTTACCAAATATATCGACCCAATACGGGATATATTACATGAACGGTAAACGCATATAAAACTCACTTACAATGCTTTAAATACACGATGATTATTTAATAAGTTGATAAACACAAAAAATGATTTTAGAGAAAAACATACTCAATTATATAAACAGTAAGGCTACTTACGAATTTGATCCATATTACATTTACGACAGTCAGAAAATAAAAGATAAATGTCGGATGTTTCAGAATATTGCATACGAGAATAAATCAATTCATTTTGCCTCTATGGCAAATATTAATCATCAATTTCTCGGAATTGTTAAGGATGAGAAGATGAATATATTTGTAAATTCTCTGTTGCATTTAGAAGCTGCTTACAAAGTTGGATTTAGAGACCGGGAAATAATTTTCACTTCATCCGCCCTTTCAGAAAAGATGATGAAACGGATTGAAAGTTATGGAACTCAGGTAAACCTCGATTCACCAAATCAGCTTAAATTGTGGTCGAAATTATTTCCTGATAAACCTGTGGGAATCCGCTGTAATATCGGAGATAAAGTAACGCCTTACTCAACACATGCAGGCGTTTTTTTAGGCAAAGACAGCCGGTTGGGATTTACAACAGATGAAATTGAACAAATCGCTGACCGATCGAATATAAAAGGTTTGCATTTATATGTGGGTACCGATATTTTTGATATCAATTATTTTATTAATTGCTATCAGGAGCTGATCAAAATTGCTGTCGGTTTTCCAAATCTCGAATATCTGAATCTGGGTGGAGGTTTTGGAATTTCGGAAAATGGAGAAAAACAGTTTGATTTTTCGGAATACAACATTCTGGTAACAAAATTAATGAATGAGGTATCGGGTCAAAAAGGCAGAAGTATAAAGCTAATTTTAGAACCCGGCAGAATAATTGGAGGCGATGCAGGGTATTTTGTTTGTAATGTTACCGATATTAAAAACAGACCCTATAAAAGATTAGTTGGGGTGAATGCTTCTACCGTACAGTTTTCCAGACCTTTGCTTTATCCTGATACTGCAAACCATCCTGTAATGATTATCAGAGATGGCGTTCAATTGATTTCGGACGAAACCCACGCAACGATAATTTATGGGTGCTCGACTTATTCACGGGATATTTTTTCGAATAAAGCAGCTTTGCCGGATTTAAAGATGGGTGATATTATTGTTTTTGTTAATGCAGGCTCCTATGCGGCATCATCTCATATGTTATTTCTTGGTTTTCCTAAACCTGAAGAATATTTTATATGATAGCAGAACTTATTGAAGGCAAGTCGGCATATAAAACTTTCGCGAAAGTAAGTACCGATGTTTATATAGGGAATAAATATTTCAGAGGAACTGAGGGCAGTATTGAGAATCTGATATTGAACTCCGATAGCGCTTTCAATCGGCATGCGTCTGTCAAAATGTTTGTAGTGCGGGATGGAAACAACCTGGTCGCTCGTTTTGCACTTATTCAGGAACATCGTTTAACAGATTATATTCAGGTTGCTTTCTTTGAGGCTCAAAAAGGGTTAGGAGATATTTTTTCGCTCATCAAAAAGGAAATATACCAACATTTTCCTCAATGCAAAAAAGTGGTTGTAGGGTTAAATGGACATTTAAACTATGGTGCCGGAATTTTAATGAATCGATTTGATGAAGTTCCTTTGTTTGGACTACCTTATAATCCAGATTATTATGCTGATTACTTTAAGGAGTTACATTGCCGTAAAATGGCTACATTCCGTTTTAGTCTGGAGGGTTATAAAGCTTGGGCGCACTCATATTCTTCACAAAGAGAGCTGAAAGGGTTAACTGTCCGATTCATGGATAAGCGTAAAATTAAAGCTGAAAGTGCAATTTATACGCAGCTAAACAATCAGGCATTTATAAAGCATCCTTACTGGTCGAACCGCGATAAAGAAGAAGATCTCGAATTATTTAATCCTTTTCGGTTTTTGCTGGACAACGAAAATTTAGCTTTTGCTGAGATAAATGGTAAACCCGTCGGATTCTTTTTGTGGTATCCCGATTTCAATGAATTGGTTTCGAGCCAACGCGATTTGAATGTTTTCGATGTTCTTAAATACCGCCTTGGCAAAACACAGGATACTTTTCGTTTTACAGAAATCGGGATTATTCCGGAATATCAACGCAGTCCGGTTGCGTTGGCATTATTAAGCAAAGTGCTTCCGGTTGTTCTCGAAAAGGGTTATAAATATTGTGAAGGCGGATTTATTTTTGAAGAAAACCTGGCTTCAATGGCTTTTGTGAAGCGCTTATTAGAACGTAGTTTTGGGGAAAAACCTGAAATCTATCGTCAGTATGCCACCTTTGAAACGACACTGTAATGCCGGAGTTTAAACACATAGAAAAGTCGATCCAACTTCCCGAAGAATGGGATAAGCTGGCGGATAATTATTTTCAGCAGCGGAAATTTCTGATACATGCCGAAAAATATAATCCCAGCCAACAACGGTATTATATGTGTATTGTAGATGGAGAAGCTGTTTCTGCTGCCATTGTATATTCGTTACGGCTTGATATTTTCACGTATCTCCATATTAAAAGTCCATTAAAGATGAACATTGTGGGAATTCCCTGTTCCGTTTCCAGTCAGGGGATTTTTGGGAAAAAGGAATCTATCGAAGTCTTAAAAAACCATATTTATAAAGTAGAAAAAGGATTAGTACTGATCTTAAATCTGGAAGAAAAACCGTTGGACAGTTCCCGCGCTTTTGGAAATACCCTGCCAACAATAATATTGTCAAATCAATTCCCGGAATGGAGTGATTATATAGCATCGCTTCGTTCGAATTACAGAAGAAGGTTGAAACAAATTAATCAGTTAAATGCCAATTTGCGATTTGAGATAATTCCCTGTTCTGCTTTTAACGAAGAAATGTACAACCAGTATCTGGAAGTATACAAAAGGAGTAGCGGTAAGCTTGAAAAATTAAGCTTTGATTTTTTCAAAAATCTTCCTCCTGAATTTATTCTGACTGTTTGTTTTAATAACGAAACAATTATTGGTTGGAATATTGCACTTCACGATCAAAACATCTACTATTTTTTCCTGGGAGGAATCGATTATAAACAAAACAGAACGAATAATACCTATTTAAGACTACTTTCGCAACTTATACGGGATGGAATAGAACGCAAATCGAAGATTATTGAATTGGGACAAACGGCTGAAATTGCAAAAATGCGCATGGGAGGCAAGCCTAATGCCCTTTATATGGAAGCACATCACAGCAATGTTATCTTGAACAAACTCTTGAAAATGGCCAGTCCAATGATGGAATACAAACGGAAACTTGAAAATACGAATGCAATAAAGGAGGAAAAAGCATGAAAATACTAATGGTGCGACCAAAACCATCTGCAGAAACCATAGGTTTGCAACACATGATGATTGTTGAGCCGTTGGAACTTGAGATTTTGTATGCCTTAAAACGTGATTCCGACTCGGCTGTGATTGTAGATATGATTCTCGAAAAAAGAACATTCGAATCGTTTATCATTGAGCATAAGCCTGATGTGTTATGTGTTACCGGATATATTACCAATGTTTCAACTATAATTTCGTATTGCCGGACTGCTAAGGAAATAGATGGTAACATAATAACTATAGTCGGCGGAGTGCATTGCGAAGTTTGCCCCGAAGATTTTGAGCACGAAGCCATTGATTATCGCGTTGTTCGGAATGCTGCGCTTATTTTTACTGATTTGCTCAACCACATTGACAATAAAGCTGAGCTGCCCAAAGGTGTTTTTCTCAAAGAAGATACGCTTGAAAATACAACACTTCCTGCTTTCGATTTTCGCGTTCCTTTCCCTGAGAGAAAGTCGGTTGCACGATACAGAAACAAGTATTTCTATGTTTTTCACGAAAAAGTGGCACTTTTAAAAACATCGTTTGGCTGCCCTTACCAATGTTCTTTCTGTTTTTGCCGGATTATAACAAATAAACTGTATTACCAAAGACCTTTGGATGAAGTTATTCAGGAACTCGAACAAATTGAAGAAACCGAAATTTACATCGTTGACGATGATTTTTTAGTTGACAAAAAATGGTTGCAAGCGTTTGTTTTCGAGTTAAAGAAACGCCATATTGTTAAGCATTTTTTAGTATATGGCCGCGCTGATTTTATTGCTGAAAATCCGGAAATAATGAAGGAACTTGCAGAAATAGGATTGAAAACGGTGATTGTAGGTTTCGAAAGTTTTACTGATCTCGAGTTGGACAAGTACAATAAAAAGACCTCTGTGGCTATGTATAAAGACACGATGGCGGTTCTTCATCGTGAAAAGATAGATGTTTTTGCTACCATCATTATTCCTCCCGAATGGGATAAAATTGACTTTAAAAACATGGTGAAAGTGATAAAGTCACTTGGTATTTATTTTGTAAACCTGCAGCCCTTAACGCCACTTCCCAAAACCGGAGTCAGCTTTCCGGAAGATCAGATGATAATTGACAAGTACGAATATGAAAAATGGGATTTGGCACATATTTCAGTTCAACCGGAGAAGTTATCGGTTCCTGAGTTCTACAAGGAAATAATGAAAGCCTACAATGCTGTTTTATATAGACCGGATGTTTTATGGAAATTCATCACCACGTATCGTCCGTTAATGCTTTTAAAAATGCTTGTAGGAACTTACAGAGTGTCGCAGCAGTATAAAAACAAAATTAAAGAAGCCGAAAAACATGCCTAAAATTCTTTTTATACAACCCACGCAGTATGCCGAAAACGGAAAGCTGTGCAAACAGACGAAAATTAATCTTCCGGGATTGGCTTTTCCGCTATTAGCTGCCTATACTCCGGCACATTGGGACGTGGAATTGCTTATCGAAGTTGTTGACGAAATTAATTTCGATACTGAAGCCGACATTGTGGCCATTGGAACCATGGGACATGCCACTTTCCGTGGATTAGAAATTGCTGCTGAATTTAAAAAACGTGGAAAAATAGTTGTAATGGGCGGATACATGGCCTCCATAGCTTACAAGGAAGCTATGAAACATGTTGATTCGGTTGTCATTGGCGATGCAGAAATTTCTTATCCAAAGCTGTTACAGGATTATGAGGAAACCGGTAAAGTTAAACAATTGTACAACTATCCTATTCAGGAACTAAAGAATCTTCCTGTACCAAGATACGAATTACTCACCCAAAAGAAAATCGGATCTATGTTGCCGGTTCAGGCCGGACGCGGTTGTACATACACTTGTTCATTCTGCTCCATAGCATGTCTGTACGAAGGAAAGTATCTGTTCCGTCCGGTTGATGAAGTAATCCGGGATATTCAGGAAGTAAAACGGTTAGGATTTAATCGTTTCTATCTGATTGACGACAATATAGTTTCAAATCCGAAATACCTGAGAGAACTTTGCCGGAAAATTATGCCATTAAAAATGAAATGGGCAAGCCAATGTGCAATTCATTTGGCTAAAAATGCGGAACTCCTGAAAATAGTCAGAGATTCCGGTTGCGATTTAATGAGTTTTGGTGTGGAAAGCATTCAACAGGATGCCATCGATAGTTTGGATAAACCCTGGCTGAAAGCAAATGAACATGAGTCGAATATCAAAATACTTGCAGCATCGGGAATTACGGTAAGCACCGAAATGATTGTCGGAACAGACTATGACACGGAGAAATCTATACGTGACACCTACGAGTTTATTAATCGAAACAAGATACCCATTCCGCGTTTCTATATTCTCACGCCAATACCAGGAACAGAACTTCATACACAGCTAAAGGAACAAGGTCGGATGTTGACCGATGATCTTCGAAAATTTGATGGAACCCGCTGTGTACATATCCCCAAAATGATTTATCCCGAGAAACTGACTGAAATGTATTGGTGGCTGAATAATAAAGTTTTTTCAATAAAAAGTATCTTTCATCGGGTTGTTTTAAATAAGCAACTCTGGAAAAACCCTGAAATGTTACTTTTTTCACTGGGAGTAAATTTTCATTACCGACATTATGTGAAACGGAAAATCACCCCCAATATTTTTTGAGGTTTTATGAATATTCTTCTTTATACTCCGGTGGTACCGAAACAATCTATTCGCATGGATTATCTGATTTCGTGCGAACCACTGGAGCTTGAATATCTGTATACCGTTCTGGAGGAAAAGCATTCTGTGTTCTTTCTGGAAAACGGTAAAGAGCGGGCGCTTTTTAATAAAATAGCTTCTGATCAGATTACAATGCTTTGTATCAGCTGTTATATTAATCATACCCCTTATATACTTTCATTAGTTCAGAGGCTGAAAAAAAACTTTCCGGCTCTTTTTATTGCCGTAGGAGGCGTTTATGCCGAAGTGGTTCCGGAACATTTCTTTTCGCCTTTCATAGATGTAGTTGTTTTCGGGAATCATCTCTCTGCAATAAGTGTCATTGCCGATTCTGTTTCCGTTCAAAGGCAATTGGAAATGGTTGAGGGTGCCGCTTTTCGAAGCAAGGATTTTCAGATGCAACCTGTAAAATCGGTTTCTCAACATGTTCCGATTCCGAAAAGAATATTGTTTGACAAAAACCCTGATCGTTATCATTACCTCTATTTTAAAGCCTGTGCTACGTTGAAAACAGCAGCCGGTTGTCCGGGTAAATGTTCATTCTGTTTCTGCCGAAAATTAAACGGTGGCTCTTATTCTGCCCGACCGATTGCAGAAGTGGTCGATGAAATTGAAGGACTTTCAGCAGAAAACATCTTTATTGTGGATGATACATTTCTGACCGGAACAAAACGGCTTGAAACATTTTGTGACGAGCTTGAAAAACGAAAAATCCGCAAAACGTTTATTGCCTATGGAACGGCTCACTTTATTTCACGGCATCCGGAATTAATTGAAAGGCTGAAAAATAACGGGCTGTCTGCTCTTATTGTCGGTTTCGAATATATCACTAATGCCGGTTTGCAGGCAGTTAATAAGGGAGCAACAATCACCGATAATGATAACACAATTGCTCTTTGCCGGCAACTTGATATTGAATTATTCGCACTTTTTATTTGCGACACCGATTGGCATCACCGTGATTTTTTTAAATTGGCCATCTATATCCGAAAAAATAAAATCCGGTTTGCAACCTTTTCAACACCGACCATTTTTCCTAAAACCGATGTTGCTATCGAGCAAAATACTGTTTTTGATATTAAATTATTGTGGAGATATGACTTGCTTCGCCTGCATGGCAAGCCGAAACATATTTCCACCATTTCATACTATCTTTGGCTCTTTTTTCTTTATTTACTTCCGGCGATGAGTTTTTCATCCCTGCGACATTTCCTCTTGCGCTATGGTTTTTTGAAAGGGATTGGAGCTATTATTGAAAGTTCATTTTTCGGAGTTGTTTATTTTTTTAAACTTCTTAGTTGGAAATAGAATATGTTTGGACCAAAAATATGGGATTTTTATGCCGATCGGTATGATAGACTTTGGGTACAAAGGTTTGTGCTTTATCCTTCCCGTCATCTGATTCTAAAAACAACAGGTGAATTGTCATCACCAGGGATGATACTTGATGTTGGATGCGGTATTGGTGAGCTCTGCCATTCGATGAGCCTTCAATATCCGTCGGCAGAAATTATAGGCATTGATCCTTCGGTGAAAATGATTCAGCGTGCTCAGGAAAATTTTTCAGGTAATAACATAAAATATATTTGCGGTCAACCTGACAGTTTACCCAAGGATCAGAAGTTTGATTTGATAGTTTCTACAAACGCTTTTCCGTATATGCCCGATAAAAGAAAGTTTTTAGTTGATATGAAAATGCTGTTGAAGCCCAATGGCAGGTTACTTCTTTTGTTTGCAAACCGGAACACGCTGTATGATGCTTTCTGGCTGATGTTGGTGAAACTGACTACCTCAAATGCTCAATATCCTTCGGTTTCTTCTACACATAATCTTTTGAAAGATAGCGGTTTTGAAGTCGGTAAAACCGAGCCGATTGAGAGTTTGTTTTTTGTGCCATCTGTATTTATGGTAGAAGGTATTCTTCTTGATTCTCATTCAGAAAAAGAATTTTAGTTTATACCATCTGTAATTATAAAACAGCCCAAAGGTTGTTTTATAATTGTACTGTGGTTAATGCCGTTTGTAGCGAAGCGAAAATTCCGATTTATCGGAACAAACAAATAGTATCAATGAGACGAACTTGCCCCGACTTGACGGGAGTCGAAATTGGACTATATTGTTTGTGCAAACGGTATTAGAGGCAAACAGACGGAAATCTGTCCTGTTTTAAATAAAAAACTGAGAATTACGGATCGCTGTCAACTGACCTTTAGCACTTTCCCGCATCCGGCGTATTTCACTTCCTGCGGCTGACCGGTAAAACCTACTTTCCCAAATTCAATCGCTATAATTAGAATCAGACTTACTTCATCGGTCAGAATCGGTTTAAATTCTTCTCCCAGATTCACTTCCATGATTTGCGGAAGCAGCAGGTTTTCCGATGGAATCCATACACCCGTAACGGGGACACTTATTCCATGCATCGTCGGAACAGTCGGTTTATAACTCCCGGCAGCCTCATCATACGCTAAGTCGGAAATAGCACCCAGTGAAACAATCAACCGGAAATACGGAAGCCGTTGCACATTTTGAATATCCGTTACCGTATTGATTCGGGGAATATTCACTTTTGCTGTCAGGTTTTCACGTTCTATTTCACCGGTGATGCTAACTTTCAACACCGTATTAAATGGATAATTCCGGTTGAAATTAAAGTTATCCAGCGTGTAGCGGTATTTCGAGAAGGCAATCGACCGTTTGCCGTTTTCACCTTCCGCATCGGTTTTCTGGATGTTTTTGGCAAAACCGTTCAACACGGGTGTCAGGTTATAATCCGCTAAGCGATACAATCCGCCAAACGTGTACCGCAACGAAGATGCAAAAGCCGTACAGCCTTTCCATTCAGTTTGTTGCTTTCTGAAACCTTCGAACTTAGGTGAATTTTTAATTTTTTCCTTACTCGCACCGCCCTTGCTGCGTGCAATTACTTTATCGCTTCCCCGGCGCGTGTAAAAGCTGATGTTGCTGATACTGCCCGTCATAACAATGGGTCCTTTTACTATGGCCATAAATTTAGTTTATAAGATGGCCCCCAACCCCTAAAGGGGAGTTGGAGATATTATAACAACTGTACATATAAAACATACCAATATGTTTTATATGTCTACTGTTGTTAATGCCGATGACTACAAACAAATAGGACAATAAGACGAACTTGTCCCGACTTGACGGGAGTCGAAATTGGGCTATATTGTTTGTTCAATCGGTATTACTATTACGAACCCCTGAATGATAATTTTACTTAGAGCTTAAATTTATCTATTATTTATTCCCCTTTAGGGGTTGGGGTTATTTTGGTTTTATTTAAATTCTTACTGCAAAGATATATAATCTTTCAATAAACCAAAAATAATCTTTGAATAATCTTATACTTTTGTAAATAACGTTTATCTAAGGGTTAGAAAAGGTTTTGTTATGGCTTATATAAGGCTTATATGTTTTCATATTCTGAATGAACCTTGATTAATCATTATCTATGTTTTGGTGACTGATGCAAGCAATAAGCGGCAAGCTATAAGAACATACAACCTTTCGGACGAGGGCACTCATTTCGAATACAAATTATTTATCTGTAATACTGGCACTTACAAATAATCTTATACAAGTTGTAGTACAAGTTGTATAAGCCGGAGAAAGACGAACTATAATTTTGCATTATCCTTAAGGACAGATAATAGTTAGACATTTGATAAAACTGTGTACTGAAAATTATTACCGTAACTTTTTGCACCAACGAATAAACATCCATTATCGGTACTATACTTTTGGGGACTGTTCTCTTTTCAGCAAATATCCGGGTAATTTGCATTCATTTTCGCTGAAATGCGGTCAAATAATACTTTATAAATTTTAAAACGAATGGTAATTTTGGAAGAATATTACAGGGTCTGACAATCCCTTGCTTATCACAATTTGAAGGGAATAAATCGGGATAAATTGTATAAGTTAATCATTTCCATAAAAAGATAGTAGGGAAACTCATTTATTTAGAATGATTATAAACATAAAATACTATATATCAAAAAGATAAACAAAACAAGCTATTTTCTATCAAAAGGTGTCTTTTTTTTGATGTTTTTGAAACACTATTTTTAAGGAAACTTTTGAAGGGGAAAAGACTATAATATTTAGGAGAACCGACTTTGATAGCATACGGAATTTAAAAACAAATAGTGAGAAATAATTCAGATAATTTATAAAAAGTAAAAGTATCATTTAGTTTCATTTTTACTCAAAATTCCCATTTTACTTCAAAATTATCAGATGATATTTTGAGAGGAATTAATTTTACTTTTTAATTGCAAATCTGATGGTAAAACTCATTTAACAGAACATGCAAAATCATGTCCTTTTTTGAAGGGGTTCGAAATAGTAGTTTTACGGCAAATTTTTTAGTCTGGGAAAAACAATATAAGCAGCATACAAAAAAAGGCATTTTCAACGAAAAAAATCAAAATTGTTGTGAGATTTTTACAGAGAATATGGATATAAAAAAAGATAGATTGAAAGTGGTTGACAGACAATGAGTTATGAAACTATATTTTTAACACAAAATTTGTCCTTTGAAAACGCATATTGAAATGGTATGTTTGGGGCGAAAATTTTTGAAGTAGTAGGTAGTCGGTAGATATTAGTCGGTAATTAATAACCAAGATAGTAAACAAAAGAATAAAGATAAGAAAACAACATTAGGTTCATATTAGGTACAAGATAGAAAAGCAATGGTTTTCTGAATTTTGTACAGGATAAAAGAAATGGAAAAAACAACGTACATAAAAACCGAAGACAACACTGCTAATCTGGCGGAATTGTTATTGCTTGGGATGAAGGATCTCGATGCAAAGGTGAGTGCGTTAACAAATCCTGAAGGTTTGGCAAAGCTTTATACGGAAGATAAGGCTGCAGAGATGTTGGGTATTTCAAAAAGTTCGTTGATTACCTTGCGAAAAGAGCATAAAATTCATTACCGGCAGATTGGTAACAGTATCCGGTATAGTTTGGCGGATATATTGGAATTTGAAGAAAGGTGCAAGAAATAAAATAATCTAAGTAAATGATATGAAATGTGAAATTAAATATATAGTTTTGTAACTTTAAAAAAATATAATTGAATGGCAATCGAAAGGCAACTACAAGGAACGCTCAATACCATTTTTACTGAACTTATCAAGGAGAAAGGTTTGGAAGGTCGCATCCAACCTTACACTGTAATAGAAGAACACCGTGCCGACATTACACTCAAAAACAGTAATGGCAAACCTATTTTCTTTATTGAGCTAAAAGATCCAACAGCAAAGGATGGTAAAAGTGTGTTTGATAGTAATGTGTTGTTGCGTGAAGTGGAGCGTGCCCAACGCATTGATATTCGATACTTTGGAAATTGCAACTTTTTAGCTTGTGCCTTTTTCGATAAAGATAAACTGTTTGAGAAAGCAAGTGTAAACGAAGGTTTCTTTACTTTGACTGATATTATTCAGCTCAGCCGGAGTTATGCCCCATCAAAAGAAATAACCTCGAAACTGAAGAATATTGCTGAATTTTATCTCGAGCGTGCGATTGAGATATTGGATAAGAAACCAATTAAGTTTAGCGACCTTGATGAATTGTTTATTTTCAAAATTCGAAAACTTATCGAAGTCTATTCGCATCCTATCAGCAATGTAGTTTGGGAAAAATACCGACAAGACAAAGCCTTCGAAAAAGAAATAAACCGATACACACAAAGTCAGTTGTGGAACAAACCACAAACTTACGATGAAATTGAAAACCTGACGCATATCAGTGTGTTAATGCTTATTTCTAAGCTTATTTTCTATAAAGCTTATGTCGATAATCAAACCTGGCACAACCTCAGTCCGATGCAAGTGCCTGATTCTGTTGAAACGGCAAATGATCTCGAAGAAGTAATCTGGAACTATTTTGAAACCTTCCACGAAGTAACGGGCAATTTTGAACTGTTGATCGGCAAACGTTCCGATATAATTTTCAAAATGCCGTTTGTAAGCGAAGCTGTAATAGACCTCGTGAAAGACATTTTAGATACAGAAGGACATTATAATTTCAGTAACATTCCTTTTGATATTATCGGGCGTATTTTTGAAGAATTGATTCGCGATGATGAACGGCACAAACTGGGTCAGTACTTTACACCGCCTCATGTTATTGATTTGATAAATGCTTATGCCATAAGGCATAGCAACGATAAAGTGTTTGATCCATCGTGCGGTTCGGGTACATTTCTGGTTCGGGCTTACGAACGAAAAAAACAATTGTGTGCCGAAGAAGGAAAAGGGGCAAAACACGAAAACTTACTCAACGAAATTTACGGCAACGATATTTCCAACTATCCGGCTTACCTGAGTATGCTCAATCTGGCCATCCGGAATACGCGTCATCCCAGCTATCCACGCATAGCCAACAAAGATTTTTTCGCAATTTCAGAACAGCTAAATATACCACTACACAACCAACAAGGCAAGTTGGAACGAAAACCCCTACCTAAGTTCGATGCCATAATAGGCAATCCGCCTTATACACGACAGGAAGACATAGGTTCGATGCATGGCACTGTTACGAAGCCAGAAATTCAGACATTAATAAAGAGAGAATGTGGCTATGAACCTTCGCAACGAACCTCTATTTTTGCTTACTTCTTCTATCATGCCACCACGTTTCTGAAAGAAGGTGGTTATTTGGCTTATATTTGTCAAAATTCGTGGCTCGATACCGATTACGGCATTGATATGCAACGCTACCTCGTGGACAAATACGAAATTGTAGCTATTATGGACAGTGAAGTGGAACGATTTTTCCCTTCTGCATCGGTAAATACCACCATTGTAATTTTACGCAAACAGCTTGACGAAGACCTGCGAAACAATAACACCGTTAAGTTTATTTACTTTACTTCTACTTTAGCCGAAGCAATAAAAAACTACAAAGGCGTAAACCGTTTACAGCAATTTCTCGAAACTATAACAGAAAACAACGAAACCGATAACTTCCGAATAAACTGTATAAAGCAAGAAAAGCTTGCAAACCATACTAAATGGGGACAATTCCTCAAAGCTCCGAAAATATATTTCGATATATTGGAGAAAGGGAAAGATAAATTTCAAAATCTTTCAGGTCAAAATGGTTTTGCAAGTATAAAAAGAGGAATTACAACTGGTTGTAACGATTTTTTTATAGTCAAAGATATTACTGATTCTGCTAAAGAAAAGGATTTGCAGGTTGTTATCAATAATTTGAAAAATTTTCAATCAGTTTATGAAATTGAAAATAACAATTTAAGGTTAGTTGTGAATGGTTATAGTGAGTTTTGGTTAATCGAAAAACGTTTTTTATTTCCAATTTTAGCCAGTCCAAAAGACGTAAAGACTTACGTGGTTGCTGAATCTAATTTAAATAATAAGATATTATCGTCGGATGTTCCTTTAAAGACTCTGAAACATGATGCTCCATATTTGTTTGAATATATTCAACACGGACAAATCAAAAATATACATCAAGCACCCACATTAAAAAGTAGAAAACTATGGTATGACATTGGCGAAAGAAAAGTGCCTGATATGTCTTTCAGCTATATGATTAATGACTTTGGAAAGACATATTTAGGTGATTTTTTTGCAATAGATAATTTCCAGAATTTGTATGTAAATAGAAACAAAAAAACAATTTTTTATTTTTTGAATTCAACAATTTCATGGTTATTTCAACAATTAGTCATCAGAACTAATTTTGGTGATGGTGTCGGGAAAATTCAAAGCTACGAGTTTAGTAATTTTCTTGTACCAGATATTGATTTGGAACATTTAAACATTGAACTTGGCGAAACCAGAAATTTCAAAGAAGAATTAGGAACGTTGGAAAGTTTGGCAACTGTAAATCCTGAACGAATCAAATTAGATAGTGCTATACTCGAAGGTATCGGTTATACCGATAAAATAGAGCGGGATGACTTTTTGATCCAACTTTACCGTGCCACCTATCAGCTTATCAATGCCCGTCTGCAAAAGGCTCAAAGCATGAAATCGGTGAAAACCCAGCGGAATAAAATTGGGTTTAGCGTGTATATGGAGCAACTAAAGCAAATGCTTCAGGAAGGCAAATTCGAAGCAAAAATCACCCTGAAATTTGCACGGGATTTAGAAAAACTTGTAAGCGAAATTACTCAGGAATCGAAGCTGCAAAAAAAGATATTAGATGCATACTGGAAAGAAAAATTCTACAAACCGTTTAATGAAAAGGAAATAGCGGACGAAAGCCAAATGAAGTTGTTTTAAATAAATATGATAATCACTAATCAATTTAATATGAGATTCTCAGAACGTTATGGTTATGAAAAGCCTTCAGAAGTTATTATTCGAGAGAAAATAACTACTGAAATTCAAAATGCGATATGCAATTGGTACACCGAGTTAAATACTAAAATAAACAATGTAGCTAATGATGGTTATGCTTTTGCTTATTTAGAAGAAAATGGGGTATCCGATCATTACCCGTGTTTTTCTTTAACGATATTTTCGTATGAGATAGGTTCTGCATTCACTCCCTGTTCAATAATTCTTAGGAATAAAAGACCTCTACTTTTTGATGTACGTCTAT
>Ga0209538_1000117_pt1 | contig 46754 bp, 29 predicted proteins | sample BarGraNGADG00211_2_FD_184492 | JGI IMG/M metagenome (GOLD analysis project Ga0209538, IMG submission 184492) | Arctic peat soil microbial communities from Barrow, Alaska - Barrow Graham LP Ref core NGADG0004-211 (SPAdes) (version 2) | ecosystem: Environmental > Terrestrial > Soil > Wetlands >... | reverse complement strand
TAAAATATTTAATAATGTTTTCATAATGAACTGATTTTAAACTTTGTTTGTTATTAATATCTTATATAGGCACTAGAGAATAAGTGGTTGCTCAAAAAGAAACTCCAGTAATTAAAAATTAATGATTGTCAGTTTTAGTACTTCATTTGTTAAAAGAGAGTATCAAACTTTAAAATTATTAAATTTAATGAATTCTTTTACTTTTTCCTGAGATAAATGGTGTGAATAAATGGGGAGATAAATGGGGTCAGCCATAATTACCTTGGAAATTGTAGCTGACCCCATTAATCCATTAATCCCTCTTTATATCATCCTTGAAAATATAACACAAAATGTTCGATTTGCAAGGAGAAAATGGTGTCAGGCATCATTTATTTATTGTGGTTACAAAGAAATGCCTAAACGCAGACCTGCAAATGCACAGTTCCCTTCGGTAAAGCGGATGGATTGATATTTCAGTCCAAGGTCAATCTTTTTGGATAATTTTATTCCAATTCCGGGTGACCATGTGAATACACTACCACTAATAACTCCGGTAGCAAATGACAGACCTGCTTCTAATGTTCCAAAGAATTGGTCAGAAAAATAATATTTTCCACCTGCAAGGATAGGCACAAAATTCCAATTATCGTAATTAGTTTTTCCATTAAAACTAACATATCCTGCATCTAAAATAAGGCCAAACTGAGATGCAACAGGAAATTCACCTTGAACATCTAATCCCCACACAAGGTTTGAGTAAGGGACTTCATAGCCTACAGGAAGACCCATCGTAACACCAGCACTAAAAATAGGTTTAACGTTTCTGTTTTGCGCATTTACAGAAACAGCAAGGACAAATAGTAAAACTACCAGAAGAAGTGTTTTTTTCATAATGGAAATTTTTTTGTTGATTTTTGGTAACAGATTTTCCGTTACTCTGATACAAAGATATTTCAAATAATACGAAATTATTCTTTTATAAGTAAATATATTGTTTGTATCAGATAGATTATGAGATATTAAAGAGTTTTTGAAGGAGGATATGGTGTCAGGAATCATTGTTCTTCACACACTGTTGCGAGTGGTTTATTGTTTGGTATAGATTATCCAGTTTGTTTGTTTATTTGTGCTTATCATTTTTTCTCCCACTGTTATTTTTTCGCAACAATGATTTTTATACCAGCCTTCACTCCATGTACCCATATCCAGGTTAATTGCATTAACGGCGCCAATTTTTATAAGAGATTCCTGAAAGTCACTTATTGTTATTGGTCTTTGGCTTTCACCTATACAGTAAGTGTCTTTAAATTGTATTAAAGCCCTTCTTAAATTCTCTTTGCTACGGAACAATTCACAAGGGACTATGTGATTGTTTTTTACAAGTAAGCTTTGCTGAAACATGCTTTTTTTAGACATTTTTACCTGACTTATCAAATTACTATTTATTTCTTCTAGTCCTAAAAATTGAATACTATCATTTGAAATGATACAAGCTCCGGTCAGTTTGTTATTCATTATTTCATTTATTTCAATTCCTTCTTCAATAAACAAACCATCTATTTGAGTATCTATAGAAGTATATGCGCCGGGAACGCATAAAAAGTTTTCGGGGGTAAAGTCAGGGCGAATATGACGCACTTGAATATTTAATCCAAATGGTTGGTATAAGTAGATTGGGCAATTTCCACCTTCAGCATTTTCAACAATAACATTAGGGATTTCTTTTTTTAGCATTTTTATTTCTGCATTTAATTTGCCTGATAATTTCTCAAGGCTATCAATCTTTCTCTGCATTTCTGAGGTCGTTATGCTTTTCTGAGCACCAGCGTTTAAGAAAAGAAGTAAAAATAGTAATGTGCAAATTGTTTTCATTTGTATTTTGATTAAATTACCGGATTATAGTCAGACCTGCTTTATGTGGTCAGGCCATTAATTTCCGAATTGAATCATGTCTATCAATTGTGTGAAATAATCAACTGACCAAATATCCATTTCCTGATGATTCTTGATAAAAGGGCTTAGGTCGGTCTTTACTGATTCAATGTTGGTGTGGGCTATCTTTTCTTTGAGTAATGCTTTAAAGCTTTCCGGTGTCAGTTCTCCCACTTTGATTGAGTTGAACTGGTTCATCCTTTCGCATAGATGTTTAAAATCCAATTTGACATTATTTCGAACATACCATTCAAAGTCATACCAATCACGTCCCTTAACACGGCTCTTCCAATTACGGAAAAGTAGAGCGTGTAATTTGCCTGCATATAAATCTGGTAATGTGTAGCAACGGGTCATAAAAGAATAGGGTAGAAGCAATAACTTTGGTTCTGTAGAGAAACCTAGGGGAGGATTAATATCAACCTCAAGCTTAATCTTGATACTTCTTTTAGTTGTAAATTGTAAATCAAACATAACTGTATCTTCTTTCAAAAATGCAGACTCTATATTGGTTTGATTTTTCTTTATTTTCTTAGTGATTACTACATCTCTTCCAAGAGACTTAAACTCTTCAATAATCGGATTAAAGTAGTCTTCCAATGAAAACTTGTCATCGGGCTGTAGTAAAGAAAAATCCATGTCTTCGGAGAAACGTTGAAGACCATGAAAAATCCGTAAGCAGGTTCCTCCATAAAAAGATGCTTTATCGAAGAATCCTCCTCTATACAAACCTGCAAGTGCAACTTGTTGCATGACTTCATGCACAGCATTGGTGTTGTCGTTATTGGCGCTTACTTCATAGCGGGATAACATTTGATCGAATACATTCATAGTTCAATCACCTTTAGTAATTGTGTTAATTCAGTTTTCTTTTTGTTGCTCTTTGAATTACATTGCCCGATTATCTCTTTGTTGAAATTTTGTACTGCTGAAATATCCATTCTTAAATCTTCTTCCAAATAGATTTGCATGGATTTCATTGATTGAATCTTTAAACCTTTTGTCGATATTATCAGATCACAGAGAGCCTTTTCAGGTGTTGCTATCATAAAAGCGAACTTATTTTCTACAATCTCCTGCCTTATTCCTATTGCAAAATAATCCTGATTAACAGAGATATATTCAAAGTTTCCTAATAAAGTTGAATAGTTTTTAGAGCGTTTTGTAGTCATTGATTTTGTCAGATAAACTCTTTCAGGAATCAGTCCATAAAATGACAATGCTGTTTCGCAGGATACATACGATGGCCCGCAAAGATGATTTGCTATCAGCTCTCTGGACAACGTCTGTTGATGAACTTTCTGAGTTACCACAAATAGTCCCTTTTTTAAGCGAATGATTTCACCATCGTTTTCCATTCTGGCTACCTTGTCTTTTGGTGACTTATATTTTCCTAAAGAGGTGACCAGTGTCTTATAGTCGATGGGGATAACTCCAAACTGGTTTAGTTTTATCATTGCAGGAATGTTTTTTGTATTACAAATATAGTCATTTTTGCATGGATAATCGAGATTTAGTCGATTATCTATGTTAAAATAGATTGTTTGTGAGATAATGGAGATTATGGGGTCAGGGTGTGCTATGAGAGAGAGTGTTCGTGTAACACTCTAAAGCTGTATTAAAGATGAGGGTGGGCCCCTCGGAACCGGTTTACAGGAATTGGTTCCAAACCACCTTATGCTGCATTGGTTAAGAGCCTTTGTAGTGAGCGATAAGGAAAAGGTCTTGTTAAAAGGATCAGGTGCCCATGCAGGAGACGACTGAGAAGGAACCGTTGAAGAAATGTCGAAACATTAAAGATGATGTCAAAACCGGGAGAACCTGACTAGCCCGGGATAAGCCAGAGGGAAACCTGATTACTGCTCTGGCGGCATCCGGCACATAGGCGGCGTGAACTGCATGGAGGCTTTAATATGGAACATAGGAACCTGTCGCTTTGATGCTAAGGGAGAAATTCAAGCAGCGAACCTGCAAGAATTAAATACCGATGCAAAGCACAGGGGCGGATTGATTGGTAGTAGTGAAGAAGCACCTGTAATAGGTGTGGAGCGAAGCGATCAAATTATCCGGCTAATTGATTTAATCAACCAATAAAATGGGAGGAATTAATGCAAGAGGCAAAGTCATTTACAATTTCTAAGCACCTGGTTATGGAGGCTTGGATGCGAATTAAGTCAAATGGAGGAAGTGCTGGAATCGATAAGCAGTCTATCGAAGATTTTGAAAAGAATCTGAAAGACAACCTTTATCGAATCTGGAACAGAATGTCATCAGGCAGTTATATGCCTTCTGCTGTCAAGTTGGTAGAAATACCAAAGAGTGGAGGAGGCAAACGACCGCTTGGCATCCCAACTGTATCGGACAGAATAGCCCAAATGGTAGTTGTGAAAGTATTGGAACCAAAACTGGAACCAATATTCCATAATGATTCTTATGGGTATCGCCCAAGGCGGTCTGCTCATGATGCACTTGCTCAGGCACGGGAACGTTGCTGGAAATATGACTGGGTACTGGATATGGATATCAAAGGATTCTTTGATAACATAGACCATGACCTGCTCAACAAAGCGCTTCTCAGGCATACTGAGCAGAATTGGGTATTGTTGTATATCAACAGATGGCTTGTTGTTCCTTATGAGACAGAAAAAGGAGAGAAGATAGAACGGGTCAAAGGAGTTCCGCAAGGATCTGTTATTGGACCGCTTCTGGCGAATCTGTTTCTGCACTATGCCTTTGATGAATGGATGGCAAGGAATTATCCAGAAATCCCCTTTGAGCGTTACGCTGATGATACAATCTGTCATTGTCGTACACAACAGGAAGCGGTTAGGATGAAAGAGTTTATAAAAGAGCGACTTGCAGCGTGCAAACTGGAATTGAATGAAAACAAAACCAGTATTGTATACTGTAAGGACTCATTTAGAAAAGGAAATCATGGAAACATCGAATTCGATTTCCTTGGATACACCTTCAGACCTCGACATGCAAAAAGTAAACAAGGGAAACGTTTTCTGAGTTTTCTTCCTGCCATCAGCACTAAAGCCTGCAAAAGAATCGGAGAAACAATGCGGTCATGGTGGAAAACCAGTGGTACTGATAAGTCGCTGAAAGAAATTGCTGTGTTAATAAATCCTTACCTACAAGGTTGGATTAACTACTATGGTAAATTCTACAAGTCGGAACTATACCATTTACTTTACCGCGTAAACCAACGATTGGCAATTTGGGTGACTAAGAAATTTAAAAGGTTCAGAGGACATAGGAGAAGGGCCAAACATTGGTTAAGGGAGATTTATAAATCCACACCCAATATGTTTGCCCATTGGAGATATGGAATCAAACCACCTCAAAATACTTTGAGGGCGACTGGATAATAGGAGCCGTATGAAGTGAGAGCTTCACGTACGGTTCTGTGAGAGGCTTTGGCTGAAATGCCTTTGCCTACTCGACAACCATTTCTTTGAAAATAGTGGATGACCCCATTAATTCAGACCCCATTAATTCACGATTTCCTATTCCTTGAAGAATGCAACCTTGATCTCTTCGTTCTTGCCGTCGAACTTTAGCCAGGCACGGAACATGCCGGGGGTGTTGAAAGGGGTGGAGATATTGCCTTGTCTGTCGAGACAGATCACTCCGCCTTCACCACCTGCATTCTTTAGTTTTTGGTTGATTACAAAGTCGGAGGCTTTGGTCAGGCTCCAGTCTTTGTAAAGCATCAGTGCTGCGATATCATAGGCTACGACATAGCGGATAAAGAATTCACCATGACCGGTTGCTGAAACTGCACAGGCTTCATTGTTGGCATAGGTGCCGGCTCCTATGATGGGGGAGTCTCCAATCCTGCCAAACTTCTTCATCATCATACCTCCGGTAGAGGTAGCTGCAGCAAGGTTTCCTTCCAGGTCTAGCGCTACTGCTCCCACGGTACCGAACTTTTCCTTTACTTTTTGAAGTGAGTCTTGTTGTTTCATGCGGAGGTAGCTTTTCCATCGCTCAGGGGTGATAAAATAGGAGGGCTCTACCAGCTCTAGTTGTTGCTCTTTGGCAAACTGTTCGGCTCCTTTGCCGGCCAGCATGACGTGTTCTGAATGATCCATTACTGCACGGGCTGCTGTGATAGGGTTCTTTACGATCGTGACGCCTGCTACTGCTCCTGCCTTGAGTGTTTTGCCATCCATGATGGAGGCATCCATTTCGCACTTGCCTTCAGCATTTATTACTGCACCTTTGCCGGCATTGAACAGGGGTGAGTCTTCAAGGACTTTGATGGCTGCTACTACTGCATCCAATGAAGTGCCTCCCTTTGCAAGAACCTTTTTGCCTTCGCCTAAGGCTTCGGTCAGGGCGGCTTTCAGGGCAACCTGTTTCTCTGCAGGGGTGTTTTCGGGAGAGATGTTTCCCGCTCCGCCGTGCATTACAATGACGTAGCCTTTGTTCTTTGTGATGGCTGCCTGTTGGGCAACAACATTCATACTGAACAGGATGATTAGGATTGAGGAAAAGATGAAACGTTTCATGATTTTATTTTTATCAGTTTGCTGTGGCGTGAGCCATAGGTGAAGTAGAGTCCGAGACCTATGATCAACCAGATGATGAATCGCAACCAGTTGGTGGTACCTAGCTCTGAAATGAGATACATGTTGGTCAACACTCCCAACACAGGAATGAGTGACCATTTCCTGATGACGGCTCTGACAGTTACCCAGACTGCAATGATCAGAAATATGTAGTAATGAACCATCTCCTTAAAGACGGTCCAGTCGGCAAAGGCAGTCAGTAATGAACTTATCCGGGTTGTGAATGATTGGATATCAAAAACTCCTGTTGAGAATAAGATGCCAAGTATAACCACCCAGATGGGTATTAACCATTTCCGACTGTTGATATAGGTTATCCGAAAACCTCTCTTCACGGTGTTGGGATCTTCGTTTTCTTCCATGATGATGACTCCTCCGGCTACGAGAATAAAGGCAAAGAGGGTGCCGATACTGGTCAGGTCTGTCATCTCGGTCAACGTGGTAAACAACGCGGGAACGCCTACAATGATACCTGTAAGGATTGTAGAGAAGCCGGGGGTTCTGAACTTGGGATGCAGTTTAGAGAAGATAGGTGGGAGCAAACCATCGCGACTCATGCTCATCCAGATGCGTGGTTGCCCAACCTGGAAGACAAGGATTACGCCAGCCATGGCTATCACTGCGCCCAGTGCTATGAACCCTGAAAGCCAGTCAAGATGTAGTTTCTGGAAAGCAAAGGCCAGGGGATCTGCAACTCCCAGTTCTGATGATGGTACCATACCTGTCAGCACTAAGCTCATCACGATATAAATCACTGTGGTTATGACAAGGACGAGTATCATCGACAAAGGAAGGTCGCGACGGGGATTCTTGCACTCCTCAGCTGTAGTTGAGATGGCATCAAAACCTATGTAGGCAAAGAAGACGCCTGAGACTCCTTTGAGTACTCCGGTCAGTCCATGAGGTGCAAAGGGGCTCCAGTTTTTGGGTTGGATATAGAATGCGCCAACTCCGATTACGACCAACAGGATGGCTAATTTCAACAATACCATCATATTTCCTGCATTCTTTGTCTCTTTGATTCCAATATATACAAGTACAGTGATCAGAACTACGATACCAAAAGCTGGAATATTGGCAACAAGATGGAGTCCAAAGAGCTGAGGTGCATTGGTCCATGCCATATAGGCCTCCTGGAGAGGACGGCTTAAACTTGTTAGTGACACTCCATTCGCCAGTTGTACAAGTGCTTCTTTGTGACCATTGAAAGCACTCAGCCAGTCCATTGAGAGATATTTTGGGAAATCTATTCCAAAACCTTGTAGCCATGCTGTGAAGTATTCAGACCAGGATATGGCGACTGCAATGTTTCCTACAGCATACTCCATGATCAGATCCCAGCCTATTATCCAGGCGATCAGCTCTCCAAAACTTGCATACGCATATGTATAAGCACTTCCACTGATTGGAAGCAATGAGGCAAACTGAGCATAACACAATGCAGAGAATCCACAGGCTACAGCAGTAAAAACAAAGAGTAGTGATACGGCAGGACCCCCTGCTGCTGCTGCATTTCCTATCGTACTGAAGATTCCTGCTCCGATAACAGCTGCAATCCCCATAGCTGTGAGATCACGCACACGAAGGGTTCTCTTCATCCCGGTATCCTGTCCCTCAACAGTTTGAGCATGATGAATGATATCTTCTATTGATTTTTTACGAAACAGAAAGCTATAGTTCACAGTATCTCTTAGATTTTTTACGAAGATATGTTAAAAAAATATTTCATATTAAACTTCTGCTTATTTTAGTCGTCTAAACCTTAACAAAACGTTAACGAAATTTAATAACCTAATCCCTATGAAGAAATTAACATTAATTTTTACTGTATTTGCAATTGTTTTGGGTATCACTATAATCAGTTGTACCAAACAGGCAACTCAGACAGATCCGGTTATTACAACAACTACGGATGCTATTGTATTAGATAATACAGTATCTGATTTCACCGGCCTTGTTGATGATTACACAGCTGCAAATCCAACATTTTTTGTAGATCCTACATTGAAAGCTGCGTCTGCTGATCCATTACCAACAACAGTAAATGGAGTAGCTCTTGATAAATGTGCAAAGGTAACGATTGTTAAAACACCTTCTATGACAGCTAATGCTGTTACCGGAGCAACTGTTAAATTTACAATTGAATTTGCTACCGGTTGTGTTGGCAACGATGGTAAAGCACGCAGAGGTAATATCGTAAGTACTTTTACTTGGATTAAAGAAGGTGGTTGGTCAAGAGTATCAGCAATTGATTTGTTTGTGAGTGATGTACATTATGTTGGAACACAAAATGGTACTTTTAGTAAAATCGCTCCATTTAACCATAATTATTTTACTGAGAATTCTTCAATGACTGTTACTGAAAAAAGTGGTTCTGTTAAAACATGGACTTCAGAACGTCAGCGTGAACTGATGGAAGGCAATGGTGGTGTTAATCCTAATAAAATATGGAAAATAACAGGTAATTCTTCTTTCACAAATGCTAAGGGTGAAAAATCTACCTATACAATAAAAGAGCCTTTATACACATCTACTGCTTGTAAAGGTTTTATTGCAGGTACTGTTGTTACTGAAAGTGCAGGTGTTGCCACAACAGTTGCGTATGGTGCTTACACAGGTGCAGCTTCGGTTACATGTAAAGATGGTTTTACAGTTACCAAACCGGGTGCCAATGGTGGGCCTTCTATTTCAACATTTGTCAAATTCGCAAAATAATTCGTTGAGGTTTTAGTTGCTTAAAAGATGAAGGCCGCCTTGTAATGAGGGGGCCTTCTTTCTTTTGCTTATGTTATAATCATTTCACATTCTATAATCCTTTCACCCCTTCGGGGTTCTTTTGGATTGTTCATTCATATCTATAGTAATGTCATGCCTTCGGCATTCTCGGTTATGATGGCATTATAGATCAATATATCTTTATCTCTTTACGAATCAGGCTTTCGGTACAATGACTTTCTGCCCGACAAGCTCGTTTGCTGTTTCAATTATTCCCTGAATGTCACATCCACAGATCCTGTATAACTCTGCTACAGTTCCCTGCTCAATAAATGTATCCGGAACCCCTAACCTTTTCACAGAAGCCTTGTAATTGTGATCGTTCATAAACTCAATGACTGCACTACCAAGACCTCCTATAATGGTTCCGTCTTCTATAGTGATCACCTTGTCATATTTTTTGAATACTTCATGCAGCAAAGCTTCATCTATGGGTTTGAGGAAACGCATATCGTAATGTGCAGCTTTTACTCCCATTTCAGATAACTGCTTACATGCTTCTGTAGCAAGATTTCCGATATGTCCGATACTCAGAATGGCAAGGTCCTTTCCTTCACGAAGGCATCGTCCTGTTCCTACTTCAATCTTTTCGAAAGGCTTTCTCCATCCATCATCTATTACACCTCTACCACGGGGATACCTGATGACAAAAGGTCCCATGTTGTCTAACTGGGCAGTATACATCAGATTGCGCAGTTCTACTTCATTCATGGGTGATGAAATAGTGATGTTGGGTATACAACGGAAGTAAGCAAGATCATATACGCCATGATGTGTTGCTCCATCCTCACCTACAATCCCTCCCCTGTCGAGACAGAAAACTACGTTCAGGTTTTGAAGTGCAACATCATGTATGACCTGATCGTAGGCACGCTGCATGAATGAGGAATAGATATTACAGAAAGGAGTCATCCCGGTGGCTGCCAGTCCTGCCGAGAATGTTACGGCATGCTGTTCGGCAATCCCTACATCAAAAGCACGGTTAGGCATCTTAGCCATCATCAGGTTGAGTGAACATCCTGTTGGCATAGCTGGAGTGACACCAACTATTTTTGGATTCAGTTCTGCCAGTTCCAGTATTGTCTTTCCAAAGACTATCTGGTATTTAGGCGGCAGTGTCTTGCATTTCTTATCTTCGATAATCTCTCCGGTCTCAGGATTGAAGAGGCCGGGAGCATGAAAGGTAGTCTGGTTGTTTTCGGCAACCGTAAAACCCTTGCCCTTTACTGTAACGATATGCAGTAATTTGGGTCCGGGTATGTTCTTAAGGTCCCTGAGTATTTCTGTAAGTTGTACTACATCATGGCCATCAACAGGACCAAAGTATCTGAAATTAAAAGATTCGAACAGGTTACTCTTTTTCAGCAAAGTCATTTTAAGTGCATTACTGATCTGTCTTACAACAGCCCGTGAATTATTACCATATCGGGTATTGCCCCCCATCAGATACCATACCTTGTCTTTAAGTCGATTATAGGTACGTGATGTGGTGATGTGTGTCAGATAGTCTTTCATGGCTCCGACATTCTTGTCGATGGCTATCCCGTTATCGTTGAGGATAACCAATAAATTGGTTTTGGAGACTCCTGCATTGTTCATCGCTTCGAGAGCCTGGCCCCCTGTCATGGAACCATCTCCGATGACGGCTATATGCTGACGTTTATTGTCGTTCTGAAGTCTGGCCGATATAGCCATACCCAGCGCCGCTGAAATAGAGGTTGATGCATGACCAACTCCAAAGGCATCGTATTCGCTTTCCGACATTTTAGGGAAGCCACTGATGCCATCTATCATCCGGTTCTTATGGAAAAGATCTTTCCGGCCTGTAATGATTTTATGTGCATAAGCCTGATGGCCAACATCCCAGATCAACTTGTCGTAGGGTGTGTTGAAGACATAATGCAAAGCAACGGTAAGCTCTACAACTCCAAGTCCTGCCCCTAGATGGCCGGGGTTAGTTGAGGTTTCATTTATGATGAACTGACGAATCTCTTCACAAAGCTGTTCTAATTGAGTATCTTTCAGCTTCTTTAAATCAGTCGGAGAATATATTTCAGAGAGTAAAGTGCCTTGCGTGGAAGCCATAAATTCAATCTTCTTTAATAAGCAAAGTTACAATTTTAAGCATTCATCGGTTCATTCCTGAGAAAAGCTTAGAAACTGTTTAATATTTACAATAAACCAAGTTCAAGCAATGCCGCTTCTGAAATCATATCCTTCGACCAGGGGGGCTCGAATACTATCTCAACGATGGTTTCTTTGATTCCTTCTACCTCGTCTGTAACACGTGTCCTGACTTCTTCAGGAAGCGATTCTGCAACCGGACAATTGGGAGCTGTGAGTGTCATTTCGATACGGGCAATCAAATCCTCACCGATATCTATTTTATAGATCAACCCCAGATCGTAGATATTAACAGGGATCTCGGGATCATAGATCTGCTTTAAGACATCGATCACCTTCCCTCCCAGTTCGAGTAATTTTACTTTGTCTGTCATGTCATTAAGCGTTAAATGATGCCTTAGTCTTGTAAGCCAATGCATAGAGTTTCATTTGTTTAATCATAGAAACCAATCCATTTGAACGGGTAGGAGAGAGGTGTTCTTTCAGTCCTATCTTATCAACAAAACCCATATCTGCTTCCAGAATCTCATCAGGGGTATGTCCTGACAGGGTCCTGACCAACAGATTGGCAATACCTTTAGTAATTACAGCATCACTGTCCCCGGTAAATTTAATTACTTTACCATCAAACTCTGCACTTAACCATACTCTCGACTGACATCCTTTGATCAGGTTGCTTTCAGTCTTTAGTTTCTCATCAATCATCGGAAGCGACTTGCCAAGGTCAATGATATAATTGTACTTGTCCATCCAGTCATCAAATAGAGTGAATTCGTTGATGATTTGTTCTTCCTTCTCTGCAATAGTCATCGTTATAGTTTCAAAAAGCGTTATAAAAACATCTGCTTTACCTTTCGGATAGCAGTCATCATACTGTCAATTTCTTCAAATGTATTATAGAACGAAAAAGAGGCACGCATCGTACCTGTTATACAAAATCTGTCCATTAAAGGCTGAGCACAATGATTACCGGTCCTGATAGCTATTCCAAAATGATCAATGATAGTGCCTGCATCCAAAGGATGAACTCCATCGATCAGGAAAGAAATCAGACTTGCCTTATCAGGGGCAGTTCCAATGATTGTGATTCCTCCCTCTTTGATTAATTGTTCGGTTGCATAAAGCAGCAGTGCATGCTCCTGCTTTTCAATGGCTTCCCATCCGATACCTTCCAGATAATCAACAGCGGCAGCAAGTCCTATTGCATCTGCAATGTTAGGTGTACCTGCTTCAAACTTATAGGGGACATCATTAAAAGTAGTCCGGGCAAAACTTACATCTTTGATCATCTCACCACCACCCTGATAGGGCGGCATCTGATCAAGCAGTTCAAGTCGGCCATAGAAACCACCAATACCTGTTGGACCGTACATCTTGTGTCCGGAGAAGCAATAGAAATCACATCCCAGTGCCTGTACGTCAACACTGCCATGAGGCAAACCCTGGGCTCCATCTATCAGGACAGGTACCTTATGTTCATGTGCAGTATGGATCATATTGGCAATAGGGTTTATAGTGCCTAAAGCATTTGAGATATGAGCAACTGCAACCAGCTTTGTTTTTTTAGAAAACAGCTTACTGTATGCTTCCAGATCGAGAACTCCATTATCGAGCACAGGGATCACTTTCAGGACAGCCTTCTTCCTCTGACAAAGTAATTGCCAGGGGACAATGTTAGAGTGGTGTTCGATGGCAGATATAATGATCTCGTCACCTTCATTTACAAAGGCCTCTCCAAACGAAAAAGCAATGAGGTTGATGGATTCTGTCGTCCCACGGGTAAATATTATTTCTGATGCCGAAGGGGCATTCATCAGCTGAGCTATCTTCAAACGGGCGCCTTCGTAAGCATCGGTAGCCACCTGACTGAGATGATGCACTCCCCGGTGAACGTTTGAATTATACGTGGTGTAATAATCAACAAGCGCATCAATGACCTGTTGTGGCTTTTGGGTAGTGGCAGCGTTATCAAAATAGACCAACGGTTTTCCATTGACCTCAATACTCAGGATTGGAAAGTCCCTCCTGATCGCGGTGATGTCAAATGGCTTATTGACGACAAGGGTACTCATTATATAATTATTTAAACCAGTTGAATATTCGACAGGTCAATCACACAAGGTGCATTTTGTTGATATTTGCATTGCAGTGCACAATCATCACAGGTAGAAAGTTCACCACGCAAGCGTTTCCTGATCATTTCGTTGATGCGTTCACGCAGTACAGGGATGTTGATCAGATTGACAACCTCTCCGGCAAAGGCAAACAACAATAGCACACGGGCTTCGTCTTCAGGAATGCCTCTCTGGCGCATATAGAATATGCCGGATTCATCCATCTGTCCAACTGTGGCACCATGTGAGCATTTAACATCATCAGCATAGATCTCCAGAAAAGGTCTGGTATCCATAGTTGCCTTGTCGGTCAATAGTATATTTCTATTTTTCTGATAGGCATTGGTGTGTTGTGAATCACGACGCACCATCACATGACCATTAAAGACCCCGCTTGAACTATCATCGAGGATTCCCTTGAAGAGTTCGTTACTGTTTGAATTAGGTTTAATGTGATCAATAAAAACATGATTATCGATGTGCTGATTCTTCCCTACAAGATATAGTCCGTTGATATTGGCAGTACAATGTTCACCGTCAATGGCAACATTGATATTGTTTCGAATCATGCCTCCGTTCAGTGAGATGGCATTGCTCGAAAGCTGACTGTTGTCTGCCATATGGAAACAGATAGTATTTACCAGTGCTGAATTATCGTCTTTATTCTGCAGCTTATAATGATCAAGCTTTGCGTTTTCGCCAATGGCTATTTCTGAAACTGTGTTGATAAAGCTGTCACGGTGATCAATAGAGTCGTCACACTGTACCAGTTTCAGGCTGCTGTTCTTTCCCAACACGATCAGATTGCGTGTCTGGATAAAGATATCTTTAGGGAAATTCACAACATTTACAATCTGGACCACATCTTCAACCTTTACATTGTCGGGTATATAGATAAAGAATCCGTCCAGTGCAAATACAGTATTAAGCGCATTCAGTCCGTTATCATCAATCGGTGCATAACGACCATAATGTGCTTTGAAGATTTCGGGATAGGTTTTCATGGCACTGGCCAGACTACCAATTATCAGTCCGTTCGGATATACCCTGATGGGTTGTCCCTGATGAACAAACCAGCCATTTAGCTGGGTAACAAGCAATGTATCGAAGTGTGGGATTTCACATTTAAAGATATCTTCTGCTGTCACATCTTCTTCAAGAGGGACCAGAGATAGCCCGTAATTGTGTGATAGTGCTTTTTCGAGTGATGTCCCTTTCCATGCTTCGAGGCCCACATGAGGGAATCCCAACTCACCAAAATGGATAAATGCCTTTTCCCTGAGTGCTGTAACAAATGGAAGATCACCTGCAGCAATCAACGAGCGGTTATTCTCATAGACGCTACACAGCTTCTCTTTCAGTTCATATAGTTCATTCGTAGTTTCCATAATTCTGTTCTCCTGAAGCCAATGTTATTTGACCAACTCATCCTTAAGCCATTCATATCCTTTTTCTTCGAGCTCCAGAGCAAGCTCACGCCCCCCCGACTTAACGATACGTCCTTCGTAGAGGACATGTACAAAATCAGGGACGATATATTCAAGCAATCTTTGATAATGGGTAATCAGAATAAAGGCGTTGTCTTTAGTCTTGAGTTTATTCACTCCATTAGCCACAACTCTTAAGGCGTCGATGTCCAATCCTGAATCAGTCTCATCAAGGATAGCCAGAGAGGGTTCAAGCAATGCCATCTGGAAGATCTCATTCTTTTTCTTTTCACCACCTGAATAGCCTTCGTTTACAGAGCGGCCTGACATCTTTTCTGTGATCTCTACCAGTTGTCGTTTCTGTTCTACTTTGGCCAGTAGTTCCTGAGCAGGGATAGGATCGCGTCCATGATATTTCCTTTGTGCATTCATGGCAGCTTTCATGAAGTTGGTCATGCTAACACCCGGTATCTCTACAGGATACTGGAAGCTTAGAAATATACCTTCACAGGCACGTTCTTCTACGCTAAGATCAAACAGGTTCTTTCCCTTGTAAATAATCTCACCGTCAGTAATATCATACGCACTGCTTCCTGCGATAACATTGGCAAGCGTGCTTTTTCCGTTTCCATTGGGACCCATGATTGCATGCACTTCACCGGCTCTCACTTCGAGATTCACCCCTTTTAATATTTCCTTATTGTCAATTGAAACCTTTAAATTTTTGATACTTAACATCATGATCGATCTTATTTTATTGATCCTACTGATCTTCCGATTTATTTATATAATATTTTTCGTTATAATTAACCTACACTTCCTTCGAGACTTATTGCAAGTAACTTCTGAGCCTCGATAGCAAATTCCATTGGAAGTTGTTTCAGTACCTCTTTGGCATAACCATTTACAATCAGGCCAATTGCATCTTCAGTACTGATGCCTCTTTGGTTACAATAAAACAACTGATCATCAGAAATCTTGGAGGTTGTAGCTTCATGTTCCACAATGGATGTTTTGTTTTCAACCTTGATGTATGGATAGGTATGAGCGCCACATTTGCTACCCAGCAACAATGAATCACATTGAGAGTGGTTGCGTGCATTCTCTGCCCGCCTGATGATCTTTACCAGACCCCTGTAACTGTTGTTACTTTTGCCACCCGAAATACCTTTCGAAACAATGGTACTGCGTGTGTTTTTTCCGATATGTATCATCTTGGTTCCGGTATCGGCTTGCTGGTAATTGTTGGTAACAGCTACCGAATAGAACTCTCCAACTGTATTATCGCCCAATAAAATCACACTTGGATATTTCCAGGTAATAGCAGAACCTGTCTCAACCTGAGTCCAGGAGATCTTGGCTCCACTTCCTTTGCAGATACCACGTTTGGTTACAAAGTTGTAGATGCCGCCTTCACCCTGCTTGTTACCGGGGTACCAGTTCTGAACAGTTGAATATTTTACTGAAGCATCTTTCAAAGCAACAATCTCGACAATGGCAGCATGCAGTTGATTTTCATCACGCATAGGAGCTGTGCAACCTTCCATATAACTGACATAGGAATCTTCGTCTGCAATAATCAATGTCCTTTCGAACTGTCCGGTATTGGCTGTATTGATCCTGAAGTAAGTCGACAATTCAATCGGACAACGAACCCCTTTCGGGATGTAGCAGAATGAGCCATCGCTGAATACTGCAGAGTTGAGTGCGGCAAAGAAATTGTCATCAGGAGGAACAACGCTACCCAGATATTGTTTTACCAGATCAGGATGATTCTGAACTGCTTCACTCATCGAGCAAAAGATAATACCCTTCTTTGAAAGCGTATCCGAGAAAGTGGTTTTAACCGAGACACTGTCAATTACTGCGTCAACAGCCACACCGGAAAGTATTTTCTGTTCCTCGAGCGAGATACCCAGCTTATTAAAAGTTTCAATTAATTCGGGGTCAACCTCATCGATACTCGAAAGTTGCTTTTTCTTTTTAGGGGCTGCATAGAAAATAATATTCTGATAATCAATAGGAGGATGTGATATATGCGCCCATGTGGGTTCAGTCATTGTCAACCAGTTTCTATAAGCCTTCAGCCTGAATTCCAACATGAACTCAGGCTCATTCTTTTTCTGTGATATAAATCTAACGGTATCTTCAGAAAGGCCGATTGGAGCCATCACCATTTCGATGTCGCTGGAAAACCCATATTTATATTCACTCTGCGTAATTTCTTTCAGCAGGCTATTCGATTCTTTTTCCATATCTTATACAATTCCCAGATACTTATTAAGATTTAATAAACTTAAGAGTACAAAGTTAAAAAATATTGCCTTCTGTTCAAAGCATAATTAAAAAATTTAAACATAGAAGTACCTGAATTGTTTTTTTATGCTTATAGACCCAATCTACGAGGTTTGATAGTGCTCTATTATTGCATCCTTTTCGATGTGTGAATGATGTAACTTTTCTCAAAAATTCTGTAACGCATAACTCAATGCAGGGGCTTAACTTAGTAGCCTCAAATTAATTAATCTTTATGCGATTAGAGATATCAGTAATAGAGGTTATGGAGGTAATACAAAATTATTACCATCTTCATGTTGGCATAAAAAATGTAGGAGAAGACAAGATTAAACTCTCTTATTATGGTTCTATCATTTTGTCACTTAAAGAGATAAAAGAAGAAGAAGTTGTATTCTCTTATGAAGTAAATGGATTTGTGAAATTAATGGCAATGGGGGTTCACTATTTTCTAAAAAAGAAAGTTGAATTTGATGCGCTTGAATGGAATACCTCTACAAAAGAGGTAACCTTTGATTTAAAAAAGATTAAGGAAATGAGAGAGGTCATAAAGTTCTTATATATTTCTGAAATACATTTCCTGGATGAAATCATTTTGCTGGAGCTAAGTGTTAAAAACAAAGATTAAAAAATATTAAATGAATAGAGTACGATCAGTTATTAAATGGACTCTTAAGGCTATCCTGTGGGTGGTAGTTGTCTTCGTGCTTATATTCATTATAATAGCCGGACTTATCCAGATCCCTGCCATTCAAAACAAGATCATTCATTCAGTCACTTCCTATGTTAGCAACAAGACACATACCAGGGTTGAGATAAAAAACATCAGCATCTCTTTCCCCAAATCAGTTATTATTAAAAGCCTCTTTCTGGATGACCTTCAAAAAGATACTTTATTGTATGCCGGTGAAGCAAAAGTTAATATTGCATTCAAAGATTTATTAAAGAGTAAGATCAACATCAAAAGCTTCTCGCTTGAAGGTGTAAATCTCCATATAAAACGCAGTGCTACAGATTCTTTGTTCAACTATAATTTCCTGCTGACAGCATTCAGTAGTCCAACTCCACCGGGAAAAGTTACCCCTCCATCACCTTCTAAATGGACCTTCAACATGGATGATGTGAGCCTGAAGAACATTCGTCTCCATTATGATGATGCATATGGAGGAATGAATGTAGCCGCGATACTGGGGAATATGGATTTGAAAATGAAGGTGATCGATATGGATAAATCCATTTACAGTATTGATCAGATGTTGATTGAAAGCATGCATGCAGATTTAATGATGGATAAACCATCGGATGCTTCTGTCGCAGTGAAAGTACAAGCCTCAACTACTGTCTTGCCTAAACTGCTGGCCGGTAAGATCAGGATCAACAATTCAACCGTAACATATGGAAATAAGGAAAGTCAACAATATATCAGTGCAGTAATAAAACAGTTTGAACTAAAAGACGGCGCTGTCGATTTGCAAAAGGAAACAGTGACCTTAGATAAATTACTTCTTTCAAAGAGCGAAATTAATTATAAAACCAATAGTATAGCTACTGTAAAAGGAACTAAAGCCATACCGGTTTCTGTAGAAAGCAATTGGAAAGTTGCTGTTAACAGCATCGATCTGGATGATAACACGCTTGTGTATAAGTCAGGAAACAAACCGGCGGTAAAGAATGTATTTGATGCAGACAATCTGAATTATAAACATTTAACCCTGGCTGCAAAGAATCTGAATTACTCCTCTGATAAGACCGTGATATCGATCAATAAATTCAGTGCCATAGATCAGAATAATTTTGCCATCACCCATTTTGAAACCGATTTCAGTATGGATCAACACTCCATAACTGCACACAGACTGAAAGCGAGAACCAACAACTCTTCCATCGATGCTGAGTTTCGTTTGCAATATTCTTCTTTAAAGGCATTGGAAGATTCTTTGTCAACCGTGTTCATGAATCTGGACATGATAAATGTGAGTATAAGGAATTCTGATATTCTCTATTTCAACCCTCTTCTCTTCAAACAACCTTTCTTTAAAAACAGTGCAAACATCACATTCGTTTCAGGAAATGTTAAGGGGAAGGTAAACAATCTAAAAGGAAAAGATCTGATTGTCAAAACTGGAACCAATACCGTTTTAAGAACTGATTTTAGTATCACAGGGCTACCCAATATCGAAACAGCTTATTATAATTTCCCAAATCTTAAACTAATATCAGGCAAACGGGATCTGGTAATGATGGCCGGCCCCTCAATACCCACCAGCATAGAGCTTCCCGAAAACATGAAATTGGAGGGCTCCTTCAAGGGGAGGATCAAGTCATTCGAAACAACAATGGGACTGACCAGCAGCTTTGGGGATGCACATATAATTGCAACCATAGATCAGAATGAAAACTTCAAAAGCAATGTGAAATTTACCGGCTTTGATTTGGGTAGATTTTTAAAAGATACTGCAATGTATGGCCCTGTTACGATGACTGCCGAAGCCAATGGTCATGGACTTGATATGAAGACTATCAAGGCAAAGATCAAAGCTGATGTCTCCCAGATTTACCTGAAGAAATATAATTATCACAACCTAACGATGGATGGAACCATAAACGGGGAAGGTTTCGAAGGAAAAATAAATCTGAAAGATCCCAATGCGATAATCGATTTTGATGGAATTGTGGACCTCAATTCAAACCGGGAGCGCTATAAGTTTACATTGAATATTGAGGGTGTTGATCTTCAGAAACTCAATCTCTCAACGGTCGATAAAAGAATAGGCCTTGTTGTGGTTGCTGATTTGAAGGGGGATGCTGTAAATAAACTGACAGGAAATGCCGGCATCTCCAAAATCATCATTGCTCAGGATGGGAAGAAATACTTTCTTGACACTTTATTGATTGCCTCTATTAATGAGCCTGTTAAGAAAGATGCAAAGAAGAGCAGTGCCCTAATAGACATCAAATATGCAGGAATCACTTCTCTTGCTGACCTTTCAACGGAACTCACTCAATTCTTTAATGCCTATTTCCCCATTTCAGACAACACTCCTTTCAAAAAGACAACTGACCAATCGAATTTTAGTTTTGAGATTCAGCTTCGCAATCATCCCATCATTGCACAGGTCCTGATGCCTCAGCTATCGGCTTTTGAGCCGGGATTAATCAAAGGAAGTTTTGATGGCCCTAAAAAGGAACTGAAACTAAATGTGGTGATGAATAAAATAGTCTACGGAACTACTGAAATTGACAACCTGGCGATAGATGTGAATTCTAATCCTACAACCCTGAACTATAAAGTATTCAGTGCCAATATATCAAACCCGCAAGCCAAACTAGACAACTTCCTGTTTGACGGAAAGATTGAAAACAAAACAATCTTTGCAAACCTGTCTTCTATAGCAGCAAACCAAAACAAAAAGTTTCAGATCCGTTCTCAGATAACGAAAGACAAAGGCAACTACAAGCTAGCACTCGATCCCAAAGATTTCTATCTCATGAATAACCGTTGGGACGTCACTCCTGATAACTTCATAGAATTTGGAGATGCGGGATTTATGATCCATCATTTCTTTATCAGCAGTGCAGGAAGCCAGATCAATGTCGCTTCTGTTCATGATAAGTTCAACGACGATCTGAACATTGGCATAAAGAACTTCAGGCTGGATGACATTTCCAGAATCATAGAGAGAGACACCACACTGGTAAAAGGAAAAATGGACGGGAATATATTGCTAAAGAGAATGAATAACGCTTATGGTATCATTGCAGATGTCAAAATAACCGGCCTGATTGTGCGTGATGTGCCCATTGGAGACCTGACACTCAAGGCCGACAACCCAACATCCCAACGGTTTGATATTGATCTGAACTTATCAGGTGCGGATAATAATCTGACGACAAAAGGCTTCTATATTCCCAACGGGGGTCCAAATTCTATCAACATAAAAGCGGATATTCAATCACTTTCCATGAAGACCGTTCAGGCATTTTCAATGGGACAAATTATAGAAGCATCCGGAAAGCTGACTGGAAATATTATGGTTCAGGGGAGTACAGACTCACCCGGCATAACAGGAGAGCTGGCTTTCAACAATGTCTTTATCAAACCGGCAGTGCTGAATAACCGGTTAGAACTCAAAAATGAAAAGATTCAATTAAAATCAGACGGACTCTATTTCAATAATTTCACCTTCCTGGATGTTGACCAGCATAGTGCCATCATTGACGGGACAGTCAAAATGAAGCAGTTCAGCAACTTCATTTATGCCTTACACGTCAAATCAACTGACTTTTTATTGTTCAATTCTACGGTAAAGGATAACAAAGTATTCTTTGGCCGGATGGTCATTGACAGCAAGATAGATGTAATAGGCCCCATGTCACTTCCTGTTATCAATGGAAGAATCAAAATGAAGAAAGGATCAAACTTTACCTTTGCTGTTCCCGAAGATAAGCTCACATCAGATAAAGGAGAAAATGTGGTTGAGTTTGAAGATCTGTCAAAACAAAATCCCATTCTGTCCGATTCGAAGAAGAAGATCGTTCAGAAATCAGGTTTTAGCGGATTTGATCTCTCCACAATTATTGAAGTAGATAAACAGGCAACCTTGAGATTATTAATGGACCCGGCATCAACAGACTCTTTGGTTGTAAAGGGTGAGGCTGCATTAAGTCTGACAATAGACAGAAGCGGCAAAATGAGCTTAACGGGCGCTTATCATTTAGACCAGGGAAGTTACCTCGTCTCTCTGGAATCAGTCATCAAAAAGAAATTTGATATAAATCCGGGAAGTACCATTATTTGGAATGGGGATCCCCTGGATGCGGATATTTCAATAGATGCGACCTATACTGTACAGGCCGCACCCTATGACCTTGTGGCGACACAGATGTCGGGACTTAGTGATGCAGAGAAAGGTGGATATAAACAACGCTATTATTTTTTGATACAGTTGAAATTACGTGGCGAAATATTACATCCTGTGATCAGCTTTGAAATACAATTGAGGCCTGAGGACAAAGGAATCCTTGGGGGCGCTGTGAATCAGAAACTGAACATGCTGAATGAAGATGCTTCAGCCTTGAACAAACAGGTTTTTGCCTTACTGGTACTGGGCCGGTTTGTTCAGGAAAACCCTTTCCAAACAGAAGCAGGAAGTACATCAACATTGGTTCGTTCAACAGTAGGCACTTTTCTATCGGCTCAACTGAACAAACTAAGTTCGAAATATGTACCCGGTGTTGAACTGAATTTTGATGTTCAATCTTATGATGATTATCAAACCGGACAGGCACAGGGAAGAACACAGGTTGCAATCGGCATTAAAAAACAACTTTTCAATGAACGTTTATCGGTTCAGGTTGGCGGCACTGTAGACGTGGAAGGCGAGAAGGCTAAACAAAACTCGGCAAGCAGTATCTCCAGTGATGTAACCGTAGAATACAAATTGTCTGAAGATGGCAGGTTTCTCTTGAAAGGCTTCAGGCACAATCTGTACGAAGGTGCCATCGAAGGTCAGCTGGTTGAAACAGGAGTCGGTATAGTATATGTACGCGACTTCAATAAATGGAAATATTTTTTCAAATCTCCTATAAGGAAACCCAAAGTATTGACAAAAACCACAACAAATGAGACGATCACGACTAAATAGATATTCCCTGATCCTGATCTGTCTGCTGCTGACAGCTTGTAGTGGTTTAAATCTTTTACCAAAAGATGCGAAGCTCTATACCGGTGCGACAATAAAACTGGAATCAATTGAAAAAATCAACACAAAACAGATCAAAGCCATTGCGGAACCAGCACTCCGTCCGGTTCCAAATGGAAAGTTTCTGGGCATGCGTTTTAAGATGTGGAAGTATCTTTCAGCCGGAGAAGATCCTAAGTCGGGCTTGAAAAAAATGTTTAAAAGAACCGGAGAAGCTCCTGTTTTAATAGGTGATGTAAAGCCTGTAGTCACAGCTGCCGTTATTGATGCCAGGTTATTCAATAATGGGATTTTCAAGAGTTATACCGAATACAAGATCGTTGAATATAAGCATACTGCAAAAGTGATTTACACGAGTCACATTCACAAACCCTATGTCATAAAAGCGCTCACGTATGCCATTTCTGACGACAGTTTAAGTCAGTTGATTTTAAAAGACAAGGACAAATCACTCATCAAACCGGGCAGTGATTATAGTCTCGAGACCTTAAAAATCGAAAGAGACCGCATCGATGCTGTATTGAAAAACAAAGGATACTTTTACTTCAATCCCGATTATCTGCTTTTTAAAGCCGACACTTCAGATAAAGATCATACCGTAGCTTTCAGACTCACTTTAAAAGACAGCATTCCTTCAAATGCCCTGACTGTTTATCGCATCAACAAGGTTTATATTGATCAGAATTACTCCATACGACGTGAAACTCCGGACAGTATTAAAGCAACCACAGTTTATCAGAACTATATATTTTATGGAAGAGATTCAGTAATGAACATTAAACCGGCGGTAATATTGAGATCGGTTTATCTGAAGAAGAACGACGTCTATTCACGACAGAATCATATCATAACGCTTAACCGCCTGATGTCGATGGGTAATTTCAAATTTGTCCAGGTGAAGTTTTCAGATAGCGATACAACAGCCCCGGGATATCTTGATGTGAATATTCTAATGACCACCATGCCCAATCACACATTCAGGGCAGAACTGGATCTGGTCTCAAAATCAAATAATTTCACAGGGCCACGACTGAATTTAAGTTTTCTGAACAGAAATACATTTAGTGGGGCCGAATTGTTGAATTTGAATATGGCCGGCTCTTTTGAAGCTCAATTGAGCGGACAAAACAAGAACCTGTTTTCCTATAACCTCAATCCACAGCTCGAGTTGACGTTCCCCCGGTTTATTACCCCGTTTAATTTCAGGCGATCAAACAGTCTCTATATCCCCAAGACACGGTTTTTGCTATCCTATAACTTTCTAAAAAGGGTCAACTATTTTAATATGGCCACTTTTCAATTCATTTATGGCTTTAAGTGGAAAGAAAATATAAGGAAAGAGCATGAATTCAACCCTGTCAATGTCAGCTATACCACAATCACAAACCGGAGTCAGTTATTCGACACTCTGTTAGTTCACAATCCTTTTCTGGCGAAAAGCTATGAAGAGCAGTTTATTGCAGGGGGGAATTACTCCTTTACCTACAACGAACAGACCTCACCGGGAAAGAAGATCCAGTACTTCCTATATGCCACCGCTGAAACTGCCGGAAATATGTTTTCTCTGGTGAAAGCAATCAGCGGGAAAAAACCATCATCAGCCAATCCGGCCAGGGTAGCAGGATCAATCTATTCTCAATATGGAAAAGTAAGTGTGGATGGCCGTGGGTTTCTTAACTTTAAGGATAAGACCAAAATAGCCATGCGGTTCTTTGCAGGTTATGCTAAACCTTATGGAAACTCTAATATATTGCCTTACACCAAACAGTTTTTCAGTGGAGGTCCAAACAGTCTGCGTGCCTTCCAAATCAATTCTGTAGGTCCGGGTACATTCTATCAAAATGTTGCCAACAGAGGCTTTTTGCAAATGGGAGGCGACATCAAGCTTGAATGGAATGGGGAATATCGCTTTAACATCTATCGTTTCCTCAAAGGAGCCATGTTTGTCGATGCCGGCAATGTCTGGCTGGAGAAATCAAGCCCTGCAAACACAGGCAGTCCGTTTATGTTTTCAACATTCATTCGACAGGTGGTTGTAGGAGCAGGGGTAGGGTTGAGAGTCGATGTATCCTTTTTTATCCTGCGTTTCGATCTGGCAACGCCTTTAAGAAAGCCCTGGCCTGTAGGCAATCCCCGTTGGGTCATCAACCAGATAGACTTTGCAAGTAAGGCATGGCGACGCGACAATCTGGTATTGAATATAGCCATCGGATATCCATTCTAAACATATTTACTTACCTAATTTCAAACCAGTTAAAATGAAAAACGCAAAACTACATAATGGAATTATCTTACTTCTTCTATCACTATTTGTCACTTCATGTGATACTATACCCGGCATTTTTGAATTAGGAATGGGCTGGAATCTTTTTATCGGCATGGCAGTTTTGGTTCTGATCATAGGAGTAGGCATGAAATTGAAAAAGAAGTAATAGTTGTTCCTGACAAGTTAAAAATCAAATTCTTGTCAATTTTTAAAAATTATGCCTTAATTTTGTATTACAGTAATATCGTTAAACAACTATCCTATGAAAACATTGTGCAAGAACCTATCCGTGAAATATTATTTTATTTTATTACTCATACTGTTCCCGTTATCAACGCTTCTGGCCCAAACCAATAAGGGCATGTCTGGGGTGGAGGTCGTGAAAACAAGCACACAGGAGGTCTTAAACGTCAACATAGGTTTCTTTGTAGAGTTCAAAAACACCAACGCAGAAACGGTAGACGCCCTCAAATATACGGTTACCTATTACGATGGCTTTGATGAAAAGATGGGTGAGAAAAACTTTAAATGGCAGTCAGGCAATATCATAAAGAGCATTGAAAGTGGCAAAACCGCTAAGGACTATCACGCTAACTGGATCAAAGGCGCCAACAAAATCAAAGTGGTCATCACCAAGGTTCACTTCGCCGATAAAAAAGACAAATAATCCTTTTAAGTGAAGTCTTGAATTATTCAATTTCGCTTAAATATTCCTTCATGACTTCCGGATCACTCCCGAAAACATGATAAACCCTCAGGATACATCCTATCCCTATAGTACACATATTCAATACCTATAGAATACCTGTTCCATATTGCTATATGGAACAGGTATGGAACAAGTATTCTACAGATATTCTAAAAGTATTCTACAGGGCTAGTGTGTCTACCAGGATTATCAGCGATGATTTCTTCTCATCTCTGCCTGTTGTTACGATTATTAAACCAGTTTCTTAATTTGGCCTGATCAACATCCGCATACCTTCAGAATGCGCATTAAACTCGGGAGCATACATGCTTTGAACTGAAGTGATTCCGGTTGAAAAATTACCGGGTTGTACTACCCTTAGTCTGTATTCAAAGACATAGCTTCCTTTGGGCAGATAGCTGATAAAGAAGTTAGTTGCCACATCCTTGGTTACCTGATAATAATATAAGCCATCCTGAAATTTAAAGGAAGAGATAACATCAACAGGCTCGGTCCCTGATGGACGCATGTCCTTTAGTTGAATGTATTCAAAGTCACGGCCGGCCTTCAGATAGACCACCACCTTTAACATGTCACCGGTGTGTGGCAGGTGCTGTGCATCGACAGCTGTCAACAAAGGACCGGTATCTGTTTGTTTCTGAATGAAATATTTCCGTTCCAGCTGGATGTCTGTTTTCGAAGATGAGATCTTGTCCAGATTCTCGAGATACTGCCAGTGGATGGCTCCCCAGCTGATTGTCTTCCCATTGTTTTGAATGACCACTTTTCCCAGTGCCGGTTTTATCTGCTCATCAGTCCAGGAGGTTTTAATGTATCCTGTACCAGCATCGGCTTTGACATCCGGTTTCAATTCTTCCAGCGGCTTGCCACCCAGTTTGATGACCGAAGATCCATTGCTTTCAATCCAGTTTTCACCCTTCATCAACAGGGCGTAACAAGCTGCAGCAGTCGCTTTGGTGGTCTTCCAGTTGGAGGTTTGTTTGCTGCGCAAGAGCCAGATCTTCATCTCTTCAACGGCTTTCGGGTCATTGCCTGCTTCGGTATACAGCTCGATCATCAGGCTTTGGGTTTCAACTGGAGATTGATACCAGTAATATCCGAGCATATTCTTTGCCCAATACATCCCCATGTCATCTGAATGCTGCGCGGTCTCGTTCAAAGAGCGAATGATCATCTGAGCCACTTCCGGCTTGTTGTTTCGCTGCATGGTCAGGGCAATCATGGCCTGCTCGTAGATATTCAATCCCATCCATTGCTTCTCGGCTAACTGAAGGTAATTGGCTAATAATGGCGGCATATCAACACTCTCCTTGCGACCAGTGAAATAGCTTTTGGTAAACCAGGAATGGGTCTCCATCGAACCGATACTCCTGTCTTCGTAGGACTTATACTTCTTTTGGCGGTTGGCATCTTCGATCAACGCATTATCTAGATAGTTTAAGGCCTTATCAGCTATCTTCTTTAAGGTCTGATTTCCGGCATCAACAACATTCATATGTTTCAATTGTCCAATCCCTTCCAGGATGTGTTGCGTGATGTACCTGTCCGGATATTCCCCTCCAAACCATGGGAATGCGCCACCGGGCAACTGTTTTTTCTCCAGTTTATCCAGGTTCTGTCGCAACTCGTAGCTCATTTTGTTCAGGTCAAAGAGCAGTGCGATCCGTTTTTTCTGTTCCGACTCATTCATTGCATCCCTCAGCCATGGGGTCTCTTCAAGCAAGGTGGACTTGAGTTCCTGATTCTTTTCCAGGTTTGAAAGAAGCTCGGGACTGTTAGTACTCTTCCAATGATCGAATACCTGCTTAATAACCGGAAACTTGTTCACCAGATTGGTGGCAAGACTATTGGCATAGAAACGACTAAAGATCTGCTCAGAACATTCATAGGGGAACTCCATCATATAAGGCATGGCTTGGATGGCGTACCAGACCGGGTTTTGGGTATACTCCAGCGTAAGGGTTTTACTTTTAAGTGTTGTGCTATTCTGGTTTACCAGCTTATCGAAAGTAAATGAACGCTCCTGTCCCGGCCTCACCATCATCGGCATGGATTCGGTAACCAGCATCCGGTTTGGCAATACCGGCAGGGTATTTTCTTCCCCATCGGTAAACTGCCCGGCATCCGCAGTCAGTTTGTAGGTGAGGGCTTCAAGGCCGGCAGGGATAAACAGTCGGAACGAAATGGCTTTATTTGTTGAAGCTGCTAAATCAAAGTTTTGCTTTTCATCTTTAGCGTTGATGAGTAGCGAAACAGGCTGCATATTCAAGGCATTAAACAGCTGGATCTGTACTTTGCCCTTGAGTGGAGTAGTGGTCAGGTTGACAAGCCGTGCAGAAAGGGTAATGGTATCACCCTCACGCAGGAACCGTGGCATATTGGCGCTGATGCTCAATTGCTTTTGCGTGACAATCATCCTTTCCAGATAACCTGTCTGAAGGTCTTTAGTATGCGCAAATGCTTTAAACCTCCATTTGGTCAATGCCTCAGGAATGGTAAAATCAATCAGTATTTCCCCCTTTTCATCAGTTCTTAGTTGTGGATAGAAGAAGGCAGTTTCATTAAAGTTCTTACGGGTCTGGATAGGTTGTTGGTTACTGCCCCTTTTGGTTGTGATGACCATTACACCGTTAGCGGCTTTTTCTCCATACAGTGCAATAGCTTCCGCACCTTTCAATATGTTGACATTTTCTATATCGTTTGGATTTATTTTATCCAAAACGGATTTTTCAGATATTACACCATCAATAACAATCAAAGGCACATTGCTGGCCAGCAAACCGCTGTTTCCCCGAAGCGTAATTTTTGTTGAAGAGATATCAGTTCCATTTGTCGTTCCTTTAATATCTGCAATACTTATACTTTCCCGTGACTCGCTTAATTGATCCTGTGACTTCATGTATTCTACTACCTGATCATCGGGAGCGATTACATTCGATTTTCGTTTTCCGTAACCTACAACGACCACTTCGTCTAACGAAGCATTATCCATAATTAAAGGAATGGTAATCGTTTGGGCTTTTTTGATGACGAGTTCTTTTGCCTTATAACCAATAAATTTGAATACCAGCGTTCCATTCAAAGGCACACTGATCTTAAAAATCCCTTTTGAGTTTGGAATTGTACCAATCTTTGTCCCCTTTATCATGATTGATACACCCGGCAAAATAGAATGGTCTTCGCTATCGATCACTTTGCCCGTAACATCTACTCCGTTTTTGATCAAAGCAGCGTTTTTCAGATAAGCATCTTCAAGGTTCTTGTCATTCTGTTCTGCTCTTTTACGTGCATCAAGATTGGCCTGGAAACGATAGTAATTGCTGTTCCTGCCGAAATTGAAATAATTCTGCGGAATATCAAGCTTTTCATATTCATACACCTGGTAATTGAAATAATAATACTTCTGTTTCATGGGTATAGAATTGATTATCCTGATAAAATTACCGGTGTTCCAGACATAGTAGTTGCGCCGGTAACTGTTATATTGAGCGAAATTTAGCTTATGCTCCCAGTCTTGTGGAGGAGCAAGGTCATCGAGAGAGGCATCGTATAAACCTGCAACCATTTCAGCGACAAGTTTTTGATTATTGGCTCCCGAAACCTGGAGTTTCCATTGTTCCTTTTCGCCGGGTTGCAGTTTGTTTCTAAAAGTAATCGTCCGGATATCCATTTTGTTCTCCGGAGTGATGATCCCGATCGCCTGATAACTGGTATAAACTCTGTTTTGTTTTACCATCATGAACTGTAAATTGATATTGCTATCCATCGCAGCTATGGGTATTTTAATTGTTTGCAAACCAGCTTCCAGGTGGTACCAGCGGGAACCAGTCATCCGGTTTCCTTTATACTTTTCAATCAAAACATTTACCGGTTCATCGCTACCTACCAGAAATTCTGTTTCTGTTCCGGGCTTGACGACATTGTGCACAGGGATGATCCACCTTGCAAATGAAGCAGCCTTTGGATGATAAGCCAGCAGGTTGACATTTTTTGTGATGGAAGTCGTGTCTCCTTTGTCATTCGCGGCATTGATGACAACCTGATATAGCCCGGACATCAGCTTCTTTAAAGAAGAGAGGTTGAAAAAAGAGAGGGTGGAATCACTGACCAGAATGGTGGTATCAGTGACCTGTGATCCCCTGGGCCAGGTTTTGGAATCAACCTCATTGTTATAGGCATAGTAAGGAAAAGCTTTCTTGAATTCATTTTTATCCATCAGGAACTGATCGGGAACAGGCCACAAACGGGCCTTGACTAAATTGCTCTGGCTTTGCAGTGAAAAAACCTGTACCCGGATGGTGCCCTTTTGAGGTTGTCCACTTAAATTATTTATTACTGCAGGAATCTTTGTTGAATCCGAAGCAAGATACTCATCGGGGATGTTGACCTGAACAACAATATTGTTATTGGCAACAGCTACTGAAGTGGTCGCAGAATGGGTTTCACCTGAACCATCCGTTACATCTATCGTGATAGAATAGCTATAATATACGGCGCTTAGATTGACATTTGCTTCGGGAGTAGCTTTAAAGGTAATCAGGAAAGAACCCTGGTCATCTGTTTTGATGGTATCTGTTTTGATCTCCGTTGACTGCGGCTGAAGATATCTAAGATTATTTATTCCTTTATTATTCGGAAATCTTGTCTGTGTTCGGGTAATATGATAAACAATCCTGGCCTGCGACATTCCGTAACCGGAAAACGCTTTCACCAGGCCATTTACCTTTACAGAGTCATTGATCTTGTAACTGCCTTTTACCGGTAAAAACTCAGCACTAAAGCTATTTCGTTTGTACTCTTCAACATTTACAAAAACCATCCCTGTTTTTGTTTGTATTCTAACCCTCCCGTTCAATATATTCTGTGGAATGGTAAAGAGTCCGTTAAAAGAACCATACTCATTACTTTTTAGATATAAACTGCTTAGCGTCTTGTAGTTTGCGTCAATAAAGTCAACCGTGATATCTTTTTCGGTAACGATGTTACTTTTCCCGTTTAAAACCTCTACCTGCAATCCTTTAAAATAAATCGTCTGACCGGGTCTGTAGATTTGCCGGTCGGTAAATAATATGGTCCGCTCTATAGGTTCCTCTTTGATCGGTCGTTCGGCAACGCCATAAATATATTTGGAAAGGTCGGTTAAAGTATCCCCGTTACTAATCAATTGGATATCAACTGGTGTATAGTTTAATGGAATGGGCGTTGATGGTCTGAACATGCCCTGGAGATCTGTCAATCCGGTTTTAAACATGGGAGGAGTATTTCTAAAACCATGAATATTCAGATTAACGGTTACATCCTTCAGGGGCTCTCCAGTTTTTCTGTTCATTACCCTGATCTCTGTGTTTCCATTAGGATAAGTGCGGGTGATATACGACATCCGGCTTACTGTAAAATAGACAAAGTGGATGAGGGATGAGTCGGCAGGTTGAGGGTCTTGAGCCCAGATCAGATAATGGCCCGGTTTTAAAGCATCTATTTTAAAATCAACACTGTGGTTGGAATAGTCCTGTGGGTCAGGCAACTGTAAATCAACATTCCGGACAGGTTTTAGATCCTTTAGAATGGATAGCAGTGTATCGGTGGCAACAGTGAGTGTAGAGTAGTTGTTATATTTTGCATCCTCAGTATATTGTTTGTACTGATTCTCTGTTAAGGGGTAAATTTTATAGCTTACACGTTTTAAGTTGCGGTATTGTATCTGACCCAAAATGGGTTCATCGGGGATATTCTGACTCTCAATATTGACCGATAACTTTTTTTGGCTTAACTCTTTGATCAGGACATTTGCATTTTGTCCTCCCATGCTTTCAGGAAAGGTTGCAATGGCCTTATGCGCATATTGCATGGCTTCTTTTAGGTTATTCCTCCCTTTTTCATATTTGGCTAAGGCCATCAATGCATCGGTACAGATGGGTTTATTTGCAAATGTGGTGGCAATTTGTTTAAGCGACTTTATGTAAAGGGAGTCTTTTTCAGGAAGTGATGCTTTGCCATATAGAAATTCCAGGCGGTTCATATCGTAACAAGCGAGGGCTTCGTCGTCGTGTTTTTGTAAATGGAAAAGAGCAGCTTGCTGAAGATATTTTAAACCAATGTAATAGGTAGAGGCAGTGTCAGAAGTTGGGATGGAGAGGTTGGCAAAAGTACGGCTGTCACTGAACAGGAGGGGATCGTTGATGGAAAAAGCCAGTCTGGGTTTGATGAGTGATGGCTCATCGGCCCAAAGATAGAGTAAGGCGCGATGAAATAAAAAATCATACAATGTTGGCAACAGGTGGCGGGTCCCCTTGTCACCAACCAGAATGCCATCAAGGATATCTACAGGGGTCATCTGCTCACGTTTGGCATCAAACAATGAGGCTTTGTATAGACTACAAGTTTCATTTATAAGAGTTACCAAATCCCACTTGGTGAAATCATCCGAGGGCTTTTCGAGACGGCTTCGTTGACTGAACTCATAGCGGTGTTGTCGGTAGTATTGATTGAACATGTCAGCCAGTATGGATTGCAAAACAGGTTTTACCGGAAAGGATGATTGCTCAATATCGAGCTTTAACCTGTTAATGATTGCCACCTGTGCATTCTCTTCAATATACGACTGAAAGGTCATCCGATAGATGACAGTCTTGATTTGCATGGGGACATTCTTCTCTTTTCGGGCCAGCTGATCAAGCTTATCTACTTCATTTAAAGCAGATTTCGGCAATCCAATTCCGATGAGCGAATCTATGTGATGATTGAGTGTTTTATAGTTTTGAGCAATTATTACATTGACTGAGCATAACAGCGCCAACAACACTGATAGTCTTAATAATCCCTTTTGTATAGCAGACATAAGTTCTGAATTTATAATTCTAATAATGATGCAAGTTAGAGATATTTTCAATAAATAGGAAAACAAAAATTTGTTTTTTAATAGAATACAAAGAGTCGATTTTTAGAGGCACTCATTTGTCGTTTCACCATGTGCAGACAGGATTTGCATTAGAATGATTAACTTTGCAAAATAAATTAAAAGAGAAGCAATGTTTGAAGATCAAAATGCAAAACGCACTGAGTTGTCAGAACTTGGCGAGTTTGGGCTTATCAGCCATATAACCAAAAATGTTAAAATCACGCATCCCGAAACTGTCTGTGGCATCGGCGATGATGCTGCTGTCATTGATACCAATGGCAAGCAGATGTTGGTTACCTGCGATATCCTGGCAGAAGGTGTGCATTTCGACCTTACTTATTCACCGCTGAAGCATCTTGGCTACAAAGCGGCCGTTGTCAATATCTCGGATATTGCTGCAATGAACGGGACTCCCAAACAACTCATAGTTGGCATTTCGGTTTCAAACAGATTTTCTGTTGAAGCGATTGATGAGCTCTATGCCGGGATCCTTTTGGCATGCGAAAGATACAAAGTGGATCTCGTGGGTGGCGACACAACCAGTAGCCGTTCCGGGTTGTTTATCTCGGTGACTGCAGTTGGAGAAGTCGAACCGGGAAATGTGGTTTATCGCAACACTGCCAAAGAGAATAACCTGATCTGTGTATCGGGTGATTTGGGTGGGGCTTATGCAGGACTGCTGCTTCTGGAACGCGAAAAGAAGGCGTTTCAGGCCAATCCTGACATGCAACCCGAACTGGATGGGTATGATTATGCTTTGGAGCGTCAGTTGAAGCCTGAGGCCCGTATGGACATTATTCGCGACCTTAAAGCAGCCGGGGTTCTCCCAACTGCCATGATTGATATCAGTGATGGTCTAGCCTCTGAAATCCTTCATATCTGCAATGACTCAAAAACAGGGGCCGTCATCTATGAAGAGAAACTGCCCATTGATGCTGTTGTGGCAAGTATTGCAGAAGAGTTTGAAATCGTTCCTGCCATTGCGGCCCTAAATGGGGGTGAGGACTATGAACTGCTCTTCACGATTGATATGAAAGATTATGAAAAGATCCAGACTATTCCGGGTATCACGATTATTGGTCATATCACTGAAGAAGCCGCGGGGGTAAACCTGATGAGTAATTCAGGATCGTTGATCACTATCCAGGCACAAGGCTGGAACCACTATTCAAAAAACGAGATATAACAGTGAGCGAAATCAATAGATACTGGGAAAAGTTAGAGCCGATCGTAAGGTCTCTTCCTGAAAATCCGGGTGTTTATCAATACTTTGATGAACATGGAACCATTATCTATGTTGGTAAAGCCAAGAACTTAAAGAAACGGGTTTCTTCCTATTTCAGAAACGATACCTCAGTCTATGGCAAGGTGAGGGTGATGGTGCGTAAGATTTGTGAAATACGTTACCTGGTTGTGGATACCGAATTGGATGCTTTGTTGCTGGAAAATAACCTCATCAAGGAGTACCAGCCCCGTTACAACATCATGCTCAAGGATGACAAGACCTACCCGTGGATCTGTATCCGCAGGGAGCCTTTTCCAAGAGTGGGTCCGACACGCAACAGGGTCAACGATGGGTCTGAGTATTTCGGTCCATATGCTTCTGTGAAGATGATGAATACGATCCTCGATCTGATTCGTCATATTTATCCTTTGCGGACCTGTACGCTTAATCTCAACAAGCAACAAATCGACAAGGGGAATTACAAGGTCTGTTTGCAATATCATATAGGCAATTGTAAAGGCCCCTGCGAGAAACTGCAGGATGAAGAGGATTATATGAAGTCTGTTTCTGCCATCCGTGAGATCATCAAAGGGAACATCAACAATGTCAAACAGGAGCTGACCAAGCTCATGATGGTATATGCCGGTGCGATGCGTTTTGAAAATGCCAAGCTCGTTAAGGAAAAAATAGATCTGCTCGATCGCTATCAAAGCAAGTCGCTGGTCGTGAATCCGTCAATTCATAACGTGGATGTGTTTTCATTTATCGAAGAGGAAGGTTCTGCTTATGTCAACTTCATCAAGATCTCAAATGGAGCCATCATTCAGTCGCATACCCTTGAAATAAAGAAGAAGCTGGATGAGCGTCCCGAAGAGCTTTTGATCATGGCTATCGTGGAGGTGAGAGGTCGTTACGATAGCAATGCCAGTGAAATCATCGTTCCTTTTGAACCTGAGTTGAAAATTCCGGGTACGACATTTACGATTCCTAAAACAGGAGACAAGAAAAAGCTGATTGAGCTTTCGGAACGCAATGCCGATTATTATCGCATTGAAAAACAGCGTCAGAAAGATCTGGTGGACCCAGACAGACACAAACGGCGGGTTCTCAATCAGATGATGACTGATCTCAGGTTGCCTGAACTGCCTTCATATATCGAGTGTTTTGATAATTCAAATATCCAGGGAGCTTATCCTGTCGCAGCCATGGTTGTATTCAGGGATGCCAAGCCAAGTAAAAAGGATTACCGGCATTACAATATCAAGACTGTGGAAGGACCGAATGACTTTGCCTCGATGGAGGAGATCATTTTCCGTCGTTATAAACGGCTGCTTGATGAGGAACAGCCACTGCCACAACTAATCGTTGTGGATGGGGGAAAGGGACAGTTGAGTTCGGCGATGAAAAGCCTGGAATTGCTTGAATTGAGGGGGAAGATCAGTATCGTGGGGATTGCTAAAAAGCTGGAGGAAATTTATTATCCGGATGATTCTTTTCCGATGTATCTGGATAAGCGGTCTGAAACGCTAAGGGTGATTCAGCAGATGCGTGATGAGGCACATCGGTTTGGGATTACGCATCATCGGAAACGACGTGAAAAGGGAACCATCAAGACGGAGCTTACAGGGATAGAGGGAATTGGGGATACTACGGCTCAGAAATTATTGCGGGTATTCAAGTCGGTGAAAAAGATCAAAGAAGCCGGTTTGGCTGAATTGGAAGCCGCAATAGATAAATCAAAAGGAAAGATCGTGTATCAACATTTTAATCCTGAGGCGAAATAATAGAGCTATTTTTTTCTGCCTTCGAAGACTAACTTGTAAAACTCAAAAGCCAGGATTACACCAACGGTATCAGCTAAAAAGTCCAGAATGTCACAGCTTCTACCGATAAACACCCATTTTTGAAGAAGCTCAATGATTCCACCAAGTGCTATTACCGAAAAAGCATAGATGTACAAGAGCTTTTTACTCACCGCTAACTGACCGCCTTTATAAAAACTTCCGGCTGCCAGTAAAACAAACAGAAAGCCAAAAATGCCCATATGTACAATCTTATCGGGTTGAACTCTATCCCAAAAAGAAGGCAATGTTGGGAAGTCATTTCCGGGCAAACCTGTGAGAAGTAATACGATTACTCCCCACAGGTATGCGGGCCAGAAATAATGCATCATAATAAACCATTTAGGTCTATCCATTATGCTTCAGTTAATTTTTTGTAGGCTTCAGCAGAAAGAAGACCATCAACCTGATCGGCCTTCAGAATCCGCATTTTAATCACCCAGCCTTCGCCAAATGGATCTTTGTTGATAAGCTCAGGGTTTTCAACCAGTGCATCATTAAACTCAACTACCTCTCCACTGATGGGCATATACATATCTGAAACTGTCTTAACGGCTTCTATGGTACCAAAAGTTTCACCTTTTTCAAGTACCTCACCAACTGTTTCGACTTCTACAAATACAATGTCTCCTAATTCGTGTTGTGCGAAATCGGTTACTCCTATGTATGCGTCCTCACCATCTACTCTTAACCATTCGTGTTCGGCGGTATACTTTAAATTGTCAATAACCTTCATAATGTTCTCAATTTTTATTAGTCGATGAAATATTAGGCAAAATTAGTAATTCTCAAATTATAAGAAGGATTTATTTTTTACCCAAATATAAATAAAACATTCTTAGAAACTGCAAAAATTAAGGTTTTTCTTTTGCCCATAGGGCATTAATGACAATAGAAAAGCAAATTCCCCTCTCATTTTGCCCGTAGGGCATCAACATTAAAGGTTAATCCCTTATGGGGAAAAGATATATATCATCTCTTGCTATTGTCATTAATGCCCTACGGGCAAATTAAAACAGTTTCTTAATGTAATACAATCTGTGAAATTATTGGGCAAGAATAAATGTAATACTTAGTCCACCACTGGTAGTTGAACTTAATGTAGTTATATATGGTTTGCTGACTGCTTTGTCAAAGAAAAACCGCATATTGACACGCTGGCTTAATTGATAGTCGGCCGAGAAGTTAATTGAAATGAGTTGTTTACCGGCTGAAATCTGATTGATATCCTGATCGATTCTTCGCAATATCGTCTTGTCATCCTTTAACGACATATCAAGTTTCATATTTAGATCGCTGCTGACCTTGGCATTTCGTCCTGTCGATCCTGATACAGAAATAAATTTCAGGTTCTTTAATTTGTATCCCATCCCCAGTAAATATTCATTCAGGGTAATTTCGGTCAACTGGTTATTTACAAAACTAAGACTCAGGTTGCGCATCCTTCTGAACTCAAGATGGGTTGTCAGACTGTTCTTCCATGTCATTTCTACACTCAGTAAGGGTGCAAATTGTTCGGTTATACTGACCAGGTCAATCCTTTTTTGAGAAACAAAATTACCCCTTTCAATGACCGATGGGAATCCATCTTTCTGGGTGTAATTCAGGTTGCTCATGTAGTTTCCAATACTGTAAGACGAAATGTAACTGTGTGAAAGTGAAATACTCTGGAAAATATCCTTTAATCCTTCCATATCACTGAGACCTGTATATGTTACTCTCCAGTTGGGTAAAGGAATCTTTGGAAAAGCATTGGTCGTGACCTTTGCAGGATCTTTTCCGGAATAAGCAGCAATGAAGGCTGGTATGAGTACATCCTGTGATGTGGATCCGTAGCCGGTAGGGAATCCATTTTGATCATAGGTGCCCGGCCAGTTGGGATTGGAATGTGCCAAACGATTTGCTATCTCAAGCCTGTTAGCCTTGAACTGCTCGAAAGTCGATGAGATGTAGTTATTATCCTCTTTTTTGAATGCTGTATTTAGCATCATAAAGGTCATGCTGAAGTTACCATTGTCCTGTGGAGCAGAAGTATGGAACTGTCCGTCGCTACCTGCCTTGAAGAATTCAGTGTGGTTCATGGATTCGGATCTGTCGGCAGAAATATCGATGATAAAATTACGCAATGGTTCCATCCGGCCTTTTACAGTCAATGTCTTGGTAAAGCGGGTTTGGTATGGATTGTTGAGCAGGGTGTCTTTGCTCAGCCAGTTATATGAAACTGCATCTGACCTTATATCGCGCTGATCTCCGAAAATAAAACCTACCCCGGGAGCTCTGTCGCTCCATCGGTTGCCCATAAAATCGGGTGTGGGAGTGAAGCCGGGAAGCATCATTGAGTTGTTCCCGGAATAAGAGAATGTTAATTCTTTGAAGGAGAAGAGCAGCTTGGCCAACACAACTCCTGTCTTGGCAGGGAAGCTCAATTCGTCCCAACTCAAAGGGTTCATCCTGTCTGTTTTGGGAGTTGCTTTTTTGTTAATTGCCGTAACCTTCGGGGTGCCTCCAGAACTGTTTCCTGAATTGAAACCGGGCTCAATTGCAAGAATCTTTTTGAGGAATCCAATTTTATCGTAGAGAGCAGAAAACCTTAAAGTTCCATTCAACTGTTTCTGTGCTGAATTGTCGATGGTGTTGCCCAGTCGTGGTTGCAAGGATTTTGGTGAAGCAGTCCAACGGAACTGCCCTGTATATCTTGCTGTACTGCTAATCCAGTTCAGGATTCCAAGTTTACTAAAAGGCAAAGAATAATTAGCAGTTGCGGTCTGAATATAATTGGTCAGGGTTCCAAAACGCATAATCTCATCCTTGATGCTGTCTTTTTGTTTTTGATAATTATCAGAATTACGGTTAATTACACCGAGAGGTTCATTGATATATGCGTCTGCATTTGCCTGAACATCAACTTTGAGCGACTGTGAGAGATCCCAGAACAGGCTGTAGTTGCGTCTCCAATCCCACTTCTTGAAGTAAACAGGATCAAGCAAAACGGCAGCATCTCCTTTATTACGGACCTGACTGACTGCATATTCTCTGTTCATGTCAGAGCGGAATGAGAATGAACGTGGAAACAAATAGAAATTAAAATCCTTAATGGGTTGGAAAGGTTTAAAAGTCGCAAAGGGTTTTAAGTTCGCAAATGGACGATAGTTTTTAGGATTGCCTGAAAAATTATAACCAAGTCCACCACGGTATATTTTGCGTACATCATAGTTTATATCAATGTTCCGATGGGATATTTCTGAGTAGGCATAGGTAAAATCAAAGTTCTCAGGGTCGTAGATATGAGGCTTGGCAGTTGAGTTAACCCTCTCCTTGCGGACATTGATCAGATTAAAGTTTCGACGGATAGTAAGATCTTCTGACCGACCTTTTAATGAGTCCTGTTGACTTTTATTCATTCGTTTCATTTGCTCGGCAAATGTCACATCGGGATTCAATGGATCAAATTCAGGTGTGTATTTGGATTCCGAATAATCAAAATGGAGAGGGATACGTACACCCGACTTGGCAGATAAAAACTTGCCCAACTCCAGATTAGTTGAAAAGTCAATCTGAGTAACTGCCTGTATCTGACGTTCATTAACTTTTTTCTCTATACTGCCGAATCCGGGAGTAGAGTGTAATCCTGAAACTGTGAAGTCGCCTAAATCTGCAAGGTTGGCACTGACACGTCCGGTAGCTGCCCATCCTACTTTTTCATTAAAGTCAGTCAAACGCAATTCATCGACCCATACTTCAGCAGATTTTGGCAGACCATCATCTTTATCATTGATCAGTAATTTTTTTGGATTCCTGACTCCAATCATCAACGCTTTTATATCACTGATACTTGGAGTACCTACTATCGTAATTTTATTGGTTCCGATAGGGATAGTGAAAGGAGTAGTCATGCTTACACCGGGTATACGGGCTGCAATCATATCGTCACGCTTCAGTTTTGCTTCTACAAGATCCTGCAAAGTGATTTCCACATTATTTTCTGCCGGCCATATCTTTAGTGGGTCCACTGTAGAGACGTTCCATGGGGTAACAGTCAGAGGTTGTTCAAATTCATAGTAGTTACCTGTAAAATCGGAACCCATGCGGACAAATAGTGAAATGTCTCCGTTTGCAACTTCTTTATTGGTAAACATCTTTTCTGCATGGGCATACATTTTCACCTTCTTGTACCTGCGGAAGTCAAACTCGGTTGTCTTGTAAGAACCACGGGAATCACCATCCAAAAGGTTGTCAACTTTCAATACCATTGACTGTTCGTTCAGACGCTGAAGATTGGTAGTTCCGTAATTGATTTCACGGCTGATATCGGGAGGTACAACATATGGTATAGGTTGACGGCTTCCGTTTTCTTCAATGCTCACGGTAGAGAGTTCAAACTGTGTAGGATCGGGAACCGGCATTGAAGCATTGGGAACCAACAGGCTCTTGTAATATTTTCTCCATTCACCTCTGACCAGTTCAAAAGTTGCAAACCTGCAGACAATATTTTCCTGGAAGTTCTTCATAAACATCCTGATAAACCGAATCGAACGGAAGTCCTGCATAGTGCCTACGACCTTATCAGGTGATTGAATGGGGATTTTAAACTGATACCAGGTGATATCTTCTCTTTTTCCATTATCCAATTTTACGTTATGGGCTAAGCGTTTATCAGCAATATAGTTTTCACCAACATTCATTTTGTCAGGACGAAGATCTATTTGATACTGATAATACCTTTCCGACTCTTGTAGTGTGTTGTCATGGTTAATGTCCTCTCCGTCGGGATAATTGGTAGCCTGAGTGGAATAGATTTCACTGGCCTGTTCAGATGCCGGAGAGTTACCTTCCTCACCGTTGTACCTTTTGTAACGTTCCAGAATGCTTCCGTAATTCGGGTCATTGTCGAAGTCAGACCCCCTGAAATAATGATAATCATCTCCGGCAGGATCGTTTTCTGCTTGTAGATAAGCGGCAGATGTTTTACTGTAAAATGTTTCTATTTTATCTAGGTAGGTGTTTTTGAAGAAAGTTCGTTCATCACTATCAGAGATTCCATCTAAACCGACATCCTGAAATTTTCTGGAAGTGGGATTGTTGTCAAATGTCTGTACCAATGCCTGGATCTTTGGAACACGTCCCCAGATTGTTGTGTCTACATTTTTGATATCTGTACTCGTTGGCAAACCATTTTCAAAACTTTTGCGTCCATCTCTGAGCACATCTTCTGATACATCGCCAAGATTGATCATCAGTTGTCCACCGGTAAGATTCGTTTTATCGGCAAATGGATCCATCATCCAGAATTCGATGTACTCAACATTGGCAGCTTCGAAGTCTGAAGTCTCGATCCTGCGCATGATACCACCCCAACGACTATCGGGTCTCAATAACTTACCATCAGTGCCGATACCTGCAGACATTCCGGGAACACCTTCTACATCAAAATTATAGGGACCACGCTGTGTAGGGTAATAAGCCATATTGAGGATCGGAAGGTTGACAGGCTGATTGTTAGGTGGATCAGCATTTGGGAATACTTCAGTTTCAGTTACTGCTCTTACACTATTTGACGACAATTCATTCACATCAATGTTCCTTGGACGAATACTACTACTCCTGTCATAAAATAATGGATCGATGATATACCATGCAAACAAGGCCCTGTTGAAACCATATTTCAAATCTGTACCGGGAGCTCCTTCAGGAAATAACCCCGGGTCTGTTTGCCCTTGAGGGGTGGATGCTATTGCCCACTGAGTGGGATTCTTAAGATCAATTGTCGATTTACTCCCTTCAAAATCATCAATATAGGATGTTCCTGTCTTCCCAACTGCCCTTGAATGGCCCGGAAGGAATTGGGCAAACTCACCGCTCATTGTAACTTTTGAGGGTGCTTTGGTACTGATAAACGGTAGCATGTCAACCAAACGTGTGAGAAATCGGGATTCATGTTGATAATTAAAATCGAGACCCCAGATTGTATTTGAGATTGGCTCGTTGCCAAAGTTTGTCTTTGGAGTCAATGGCTTTTCAGAAAGGTTCATGATTGTACCACCAACATTGAAATATTTGTTGAAACGATGATCTACCCGGGCGCCAATGAGTGTCTGGGTTTGCAGATTGAACATCGCATTGTTCTCCATTGATATATTGATAGGGGTACCCGAATTGAGTATCCCTTCATTGATAATACGCACACGACCAAGCGTATAGTCAACCGTGTAATCAATATTTTCGGTCAGGGGTATTCCACCTGCTGTTACTTTTACAGATCCCTGGGGAACGTTATAGGCATTGAGGTTGATTTCTGATCCTGATGATGACTTATATTGACCCTGTAACAGATATTTGTTTTTATCGGGGTATTGCATTGCCCCACTCTTCGTAAGGGTATACAAGGAATCATAACAGTATTTATCGGCAAGTGTAGGACTGCCAAGCTTGGCGCGGAGGTATGAGCCAAAAGGTTCCTTAACCGTAAAGAATATTCGTCCGTTGCTGCTTTGGATCGTTCCACCTGCATAATAAGCGCTATCAATAAAGTCAAATTGTCCATCGGGTCGTGGGTTTAACTGATTATCCAGATTATCCAGATTCAGAACTTTGATTAAGGGAACATTCTTAACATTTGTACCGCCTTCAGAGAGATAGGTTGTGGGTACTCCATTCTCATTACCTGCATATAAAATATTGAAGATGAAGTCCTGTGAACTTATTCTGTAAGAACCGATATTGTAAACATTTTTCATCATCAGATTCCACATCGGGATGCGGGTGTTCAATGATGTACTCTTCAATAATTTCACCATAAGACAGCTTGAAGAACCAAGGTTTTCATCTGAGAATTCTCCAACCTTGTAGATTTTACCGGAACCAATCTGTGTATATTCAAATGCAACCGCCAGCACCTGATCCGGGCTTAATGAGGTATTGAGTGAAATGAAGCCAAGCTTACTGTTGTAAGTATATTCTGTAGGATTGAGTTTACGGGCCAGCTCAACCTTTTCGAAGTCGAGTCCACCGTTCATTCGCTTTGTAGTGGTCAGGTAATCTGAAACTGTATTGATATTTCGTATACTATTGATAGCGAGCCCCTGGATCAGATCATTGGCATTGTTATCAGGGTAGTTGAAAAGAGGATTCCCAATTATGTTTTTATTGTATGGTTGACGTTCAGCCAGATCAGAGAATGCGACAATGTTGCGGTTGTCGTTTACAGCCGGACCAACATTGGTGACCCAGACTTCGATCTTTGAAATATTGATATTTGAAGTGATAATCGGAAGTGTCTTTAGCGCATCATCGTATCGGTCTCTGAAATATTGTGCTATGAAAAAGTGACGATTTTCTTCATAATCCAATGCAGTGAGATTGAATTTACTTGTTTGAGCTCCACCCTGGACGGTAATATTCGATGTCTTGCTCTTTTGTTGAGAGAAGACAGTAGTGATCATTGTTTTGCCAAACTGTAATTGTGCTTTGAGACCAAACAGACTTTGATTTCCAGTGATCAGTGTACTGTTGAGTGGAAGGGTTACATCACCTGCTTCGATGAGTTTAATTATTTCGTCCTCTTTTCCATCGTATTTCAGTTTTAGCCTGTTCTCAAACTCAAATGTACTTTCAGTGTTATAATTTGTGTTGAAATCAATCTTGTCGCCAATCTTTGCAGCAACACTCATTTGAATTTTTTCCTTGAAATCGAAATTAGTAACTCTACGGTTACGGATGCTCAAAGCCGGATTATTGTTCCGGTTTGAGAGCATACCAAAACTGAGTTCTGCTGAGCCTTGAGGCCTGATATCTATAACATTGCTTCCGAATACTTTTTCGAATACCTGACCACCAAATTTCATTTGAGGAACCGGGCGTGCAGAAGTACTCTGACCGGAAGTTTGTGAGCGTTCAGACCAATAATTCCGGAGTGATTTTTCCATGTCGTACTGCTGATATTCTTTGAAATCGAGTACGATCGGACGCCTGAATTCAAACGAACCTACTTTGCGATGGATGGTATATTGTTTTGTGATGGGGTCATAATCAACCTCTTCCGTTATATTGGAAGGGTCTTTCAAGTAAAGAGGGCTTTTGGTTGTTGTACCGCTAAGACTGTCGGATTGATCTTTAAATGGGAAACGAAGTTTGAGTGGCGCTTTTTTAATAGTATCTGTATCTATTGCAGCTCTGCGTGATTGTGGAGCCTCCATCATCACTGCAGCGCTCGAAATCCAAACCGCTGAAAGGATAAGGAGAGCAAATATTGATCCCAATAAATATTTTAAAAATCGCTCCAAACTTATGATTTTGTGTGTTGTTACTTTAGTCGAAATATTTTTATTCTTATTTATAAAATCTTTAATGCTCTTTTAATTAAATCTTCCACATTAAGCGGTTTCTCTTCAGACTTTAGAAGTCTTTCGAGCGTTTTTTCAATAATAGCTTTCTGGAAACCCAGCATAACCAGTGCAGATAATGCTTCAGAACGCAATGTATTATTAACAGACATTGGAATATGATCAGACAAATCTTCTTTGTCAATTTTATCTGACAAATCAATCACGATGCGTTGAGCTGATTTAATACCAATCCCTTTTACTTTTTGTAATATAGATGCATCGCGGCTCGAGATGGCCTGTTTAACTTCTGAAGGAGTCATTGATGACAATATCAGACGAGCTGTATTTGAGCCAATTCCCGAAACTGTAACAAGCAATCTAAAGAGCCTGCGTTCACTTTCGTCTGCAAAACCAAAAAGTTGTTGTGTGTCTTCGCGTACTACATAATGAGCCAGAACACGTCCCTGTTTCTGGTCTTTGAGTCTTGCAAAAGTATTCAATGAAATGTGCAGGTAATAACCTACTCCCTGACAATCAACCACTATGAATGCCGGGTTGATTTCGGTAAATCGTCCTTCAAAATATTCGTACATTAATTAATTATTATTAACTGACAGGAACAAAAATAACATTTTTCTGGCTCTATGAAAAGCAAGTAAGCATAACTATTATTTTTTATATTTCTATTGAATTTTGCATGTTACTATTTCAATTACTATTTCTAAAGGGGCATCATGTTTTTCTCAATAAATAAACGCACCCAATTACAAGTTTGTTCACCTTGTTTTTAGGGAATACCCTTATTTGTTAAAGATAAATTTTCATTCCTGTTTATTTTGAGACAGTATTGAGAATGTGAATACCTGATTTTTTTTGCTTTTCTTTAATAAATCATTTCAATCATATATCTTTGACGAAGAGTAAAGAATAATTGTCACCTTTTTCATTTTCGGCAAAAAGAACATTTCTTTTTTATTAAAGTTTTTTTCGATCAGGTTCTTGTAGAAAAACACTTAAATTCATATTGTTATGGAAAATATAATTCGTTTCATGCATGATCGGTATAATTTAAATGTTTCTATTTATGATGTTACTTTTTTGGAAAGAACCATAAATAAATAGCTAAATGGAAACTAATAAGTTCAAAATTTTAGCAATTGACGATAATCAGGATAATTTAATTGTCTTGAATGCTTTATTGGAAGAGGCATTCCCTTTAGCGGTATTAATCACGGCCCAATCGGGGAAAACCGGGATTGAACTTTGTCATCTACATAAGCCGGAACTGATTTTGCTTGATATCGTAATGCCCATAATGGATGGATATGAAGTATGTCATGCGCTCAAAACAGATGAAGCGCTTAAAAATATTCCAATTGTGATGATGACGGCTGCCCGTACAGACAAGGAAGTCCGTATCAAAGCAATTGAAGTTGGCGCTGATGGCTTTTTGACTAAACCATTGGATGAACCTGAATTAATCACTCAGGTAAGGGCGATGCTACGGATTAAAGAAGCGGAAGACCAAAAACTGAATGAAAAGGAGAAGCTGGAGAAGCTTGTTAAGGAAAGGACAGATGCCTTACTTTCTGAGCTTTCGGAAAGGAAGAAGGCTGAAGAAAAATTTCAGGTATCTTACCTCAAACTAGAGGAGAGCAAACAGGATGTGCTGAATTTAATAAAGAATTTGGAACGTGAGATAGTAGAACGGAAAAAAATAGAAATAGCACAAAACGAAACGAATAGAAAATATGCCGAAGCTCAGCGTATCGCACATATTGGCAGTTGGGAAGAAGACCTGCTTACCGGTGAATCTCATTGGTCAGAAGAAATGTATCAGATCTTTGGAATCACCCCGGGTACTTCTATTTTCTGGGAAGAGGTAAAGCAATGTCTTCCACATGAAGATCTGACCCTGTTAGATCAGACCGTAGAAACTGCTTTGAAGGAAAGAAAACACTATAACGTTGAATATAAAATCATTCATCCTGTTTTAGGTGTCAGATACATACATGATGAATGCGAAGTAGTTAGGGATGAGCATGATAATCCTATTGGGATTGTCGGCACTTCACATGATATTACTGATCGCAAACTTATCGAGAACGCATTGAAGGAAAGCGAAGAACACTTTCAGATGTTATTTGATAATGCTCCTGTGGGTTATCAATCATTAGATATTGATGGTAATTTTTTGGCAGTCAATGATACATGGCTCGAAATTATGGGCTACTCCAGAGATGAAGTCATTGGCAAATGGTTTGGTAATTTTCTTGCTCCACACTTCAAAGATGCATTCAGAGAGCGGTTTCCGCTATTTAAAAAATGGGGAAGGGTTCATTCCGAATTTGAAATGGTGAAAAAGGAGGGTTCGATTATTTATGCTGCTTTTGATGGTAAAATCGGTCACACTGTGACAGGTGAATTTAAACAAACACATTGTGTAATTAATGATGTAACCGAACAAAGGCAGAAAGAATCTGAGCTGAAACAAATTTACGAGTTCAATAATTTATTATTAAATACTATTCCGTTTGGAATGAATATCGTTAATGAAAAAGGA
>Ga0209538_1000113_pt1 | contig 47241 bp, 39 predicted proteins | sample BarGraNGADG00211_2_FD_184492 | JGI IMG/M metagenome (GOLD analysis project Ga0209538, IMG submission 184492) | Arctic peat soil microbial communities from Barrow, Alaska - Barrow Graham LP Ref core NGADG0004-211 (SPAdes) (version 2) | ecosystem: Environmental > Terrestrial > Soil > Wetlands >... | reverse complement strand
CCCTTGCCGACGACCTGCATCGCTTTGGGGTCCTGGTCCAGGACGATGCCATCGGGGTGCCTGTCCGAGTAGCTCCAGGACTTGACCGACGGGTCGAACCCCTTTGCGCGCGCGACGTCCATCGCTTCCTCGAGGTTCTTTCCGACGACGGTCGGGACCCTCACGTTGGAGGACGGCCAGATGAAGATGATGCCGGTGATGAGCAGCCCGACCACCGCGATGACCGCGAGGGCCTTCAGGATAGGCTTGAGCTCCAGCGATCTGTTCGACGCTATCGGCGCGCCGGGCGGCCGGTAGTCGGCAAGCCGCTCGGAGGGGAGGTCGAAGAAGGTCCGGTCGCCGGGTGGGCCTTCGTCGGCTGGTGACGGGGCGACTTCCGATGCGGCATCCGCGGCGGCTTCTTCAACGGCATCGTGCGCGACGGCGCCGGACCTCTCCTCGACCGGTTCGGACTCCTCCCCGGCCTGGACCTCGACAGCTTCCGCGCCCTCGAGCGCGCCAGCGGGCTCGTCATCGATGCCGGCGAACAACTCTTCTTCGATTTTTTTCCTGCGGAACAACTTCATGACTTATATGGAGTGTAACCCATGAACCAGGGGCCCGGCTAAAAGATTAATTGGCGAAGTCGCGGCCGGCCTCCTTCCAACCCCTGGCCGCCGGCGGCTCTTCCTTGCCTTGCCTTGCGCTGTGCTAGAATTAGCGCGCCGGTACCTCTGTCGGCTTGAAAGGAGCGGGCAATGGCCAAGTGGAACAAAGCCGACCGTCCCGATGTCACCCCTGACGAGATGTACGAGATCGCCAAGATGGTCGCCGACAAGACGCTCTCCGATGACGCCCTGGCCGCCAAGCTGCGCGCCTCCGACCTGATACTCCAGTTCAAGTACTACGACGAAGAGCGCTGGCCGCCCGGCACCGTTCCGCAGGTCACGGTCGACTGCACGATGGATCCCGTCGAGATCACGCTCGGGGACTCCGACAAGGTCCCGGTCATCGAGATGCAGATGGAGGCGTTCACCGCGCACCTGTTCTGGATGCAGAAGCTACACCTGATGTCGGCGATCACCCGCGGCCAGATCAAAGCCAAGGGGCCGATACCGAAAGCGATGCGGTTGCTGCCCGTGCTGAAGCCTTTCTACGCGAACTACCGCATAGTGCTCACTGAGCTCGGGCGTGACGACCTGTTGAACTTCCCCCCGGACTGAAGAGAAATGACGTCGTTCGTTTTACACTTTTCTTTACACTTTTCCATGCGCTCTGATTTGCGCCACTGGGGTCCGACCCCGGTGTCGCAGCGTCAAGAAGTGTAAAGAAAAGTGTAAAACGAACGACGTCATTTCAGGCGAAGGGGCTCACGAAGTCGAACGTGTTCACGTCCACCAGCCCGCGGTCCGTGAGCTTCAGTGACGGGATCACCGGCAGAGCAAGAAAGCTCATCGTCATGAACGCGTCGTTCAGCTCGCATCCCAACCGCTCCGCCTGGCTGTCCAACTCCTCGACGCCGGCGGCGACTTCGGCCGCAGGTAGCGGCGACATCAGGCCCCCGATCGGCAGGGCGACAGCCGCCATAACCTTACCGCCCGAGACCACGACCTGGCCGCCGCCCATCTCGACCACTTTCTCGACGGCGGACACCATGTCTCCGTCCGAGCAGCCCACCACGACGATGTTGTGCGAGTCGTGGGCAACGCTCGACGCGAGCGCGCCCGACTTCAGGCCGAAGCCACGGACAAACGCGACCCCGACGTTGCCGGTCCCCTTGTGCCTCTCGACCACGGCGATCTTCAATATGTCGCGGGACGGGTCGGCGACAGCCGCGCCGCCCTCGAAAGGCACTTCAACGACCAGAGACTCCGTCACGATCTGTCCCGGCACGACCCCGATGACCCGGGCCATGCCTTCACCTTCCAGGCGCAGCCGGTCAGGCCCGAAGCCCGCGACCTTGAAGCTCGAGCCGAGGGCGGGCGCCTCACCGGGCTCCACCTGAAGCGCGCCTCCAGAGGCGACCAGTCTTCCGTCCTTGAAGACCTTCGTCACTTCCAGCGCCTCGAGGTCTTCGAAAACGACCATGTCGGCGCGGTAACCCGGGGCTATCGCTCCGAGCGCCGCAAGGCCGAACCGGCGCGCCGTGTTCAACGTGGCCATCTGGATGGCGGTCATCGGCGACACACCCGCCCCGACAGCGAGCTTGAGAAGCGAGTCGATGTGTCCCGTCTCGATGAGGTCGGCCGGGTGGCGGTCGTCCACGCACAGGCAGCACCGGCTGCTGTTGGCAGCGTTCGCGACCGGCAGCAAGTCGAGCAGGTTCATCGCGCTCGTCCCCTGCCGCATGAACACGTACATGCCCTTCTGCAGCTTCTCCTCGGCCTCCGGCGCCGTGGTCGCCTCGTGGTCGGAGTCGGGGCCGGCGGCGATATAGGCGGACAGGTCCTTGCCCGAAAGGCCGGGCGCGTGGCCGTCGACGGGCATGCCCTCGAACAGCGCGAGCTTGGCCATCACCCCGGGGTCGCCCCCGATGGTGCCCGGGAAGTTCATGAGCTCGCCGAGGCCGATGACTCCGGGCTCAGACTTCAGCTTCGCGAGGTCGGCAGCCTCCAGCACCGCCCCGGAAGTCTCGAGCGGCGTCGCCGGGACGCAGGGGGGGAGCATCACGAAGACGTTGAGCGGGGCGCCCTTCGCCGACTCCATCATGTACCTGATCCCCTCGAGCCCCATCACGTTGGCGATCTCGTGGCAGTCGGTGACCACGGTGGTGGTCCCATGCGGGACGACGGTGCGCGCGAACTCCGGCACCGTGAGCATCGCGCTCTCGAGGTGGATGTGCGCGTCCATCAGGCCCGGCGCGAGATACATCCCGCCGAGGTCGATGGTCTCGGCAGCGGAGTAACCGCCATCGAGGCCCACTATGAAACCGTCGGCCACGGCCACGGACGCCGGATGTACCCTGCCGGAGAGGACGTTCACCAGCAGGCAGTTCGTCAGAAGCAGGTCGACCTCGCCCTCGCCGCGCGCGAGCCTGATCATCCGTTCGCGTTCCATAAAGACCTCCGTGTCAGTGTTTCAGTAACCCGTCCGCCTCACACGCGCATGCAGGCCGCGCATAGGTTGAGGGAGACGAAGGCCGGCGCGACGTCCTCGAACGCCACGCCCGTCAGCGCATGGCCTGCCAGTGCGACGACGTCATCCACCGCGCTCGCCGCCCTCACACGCATCACCCTGCCCTCCGACCCCAGGAAGACCCGGTACTCCAGCCCACCATGAGGGGACTCGACGGCGCCTACGCCGCTCCTCTTCCCCGGAGTAGGCACCTCATGCGCGGGCGGGCCGGTGTAACCACCCGCCGCCTCCTTCACGCGGCTGATGAGCATCAGTGACGACTCGATCTCACCGAGCAGGACCCCTGCCCTGTCCAGGGCGGAACCACCGTCCCTGGTCACGGGCCTGTAAGCCAGCCCCTGGTAGAAACCGGACGCCTCCTCGCCCGCGCGAAGGTCCGCCCGGCTGCCGCCTGCCCTGAACGCCGTGGCGGGGGCATGGCTCTCCGGCAGCGCGCCTTTCGTGAGACGCCCGGCCGACAGCCTCGCCTTCGAGAGGCCGAGCTTGCGCGACCAGAAGCGCGCGTCCCTCGAGAGCGTGCCCGCGAAGTCATCGAGCGAGGAGAGCGCGTCCAGGTCCCCGCCGATGTCCACGCCCCCCGGCACCAGCGCCCCGAAGCCGAACGGGTTTGAACAGAGGCTCTCGAAGCCATCGCGGATCATCTTGATGTAGCGCCTGGGACGTCCGTAGACCAGGTCGTCCTCGACCGCGCGGGCGATGTCCGACACCACCTCCAGGTGCGACGCGACGCGCGCCCATTCCATCAACATCACGCGCAGGGCGGCGTGCTCATCGGCGACCTCGATGTCTATGGCGTCTTCGACCGCCGCGCAGAACGCCGCGGCATGGTGGAGTCCGGAGCGCGCGCACATATGGGAAGCTATGACCGCGCCATCGAGCGGCGTCACGCCCTCGAAGGCAAGCTCCAGGTTGACCTCTCCGGCCGCGCGGCGCACCTCCGCTCCCGTGATCACCGCGCCCTCGATCCGGCACTCCAGCAGGAGAGGCTGTCTCGCCACGGCGTCGAACGGCCCGAGCGGCAGCGTCCCCTTCATCTCGCCTCCCTCGCCGTTGCCGAGCTAGTCCTCGACCTGCGCCTGGCGCTTTTCGGAAAGAGGCGCACGCTGCCCGTGAGCGACCAGGACCATGTTCCCTCCGCCCCACCGAGGAACGGCGCCGCCTTCCGCGTAAGCCCCGCCGACGGGTTTGCCGCCCTGCTCGCGAAATAAGAGACCAGCACCAGCAAGGCGCTTCCCAGCAAGAACGCGCCGACGACCGCGCCCCACTCGGGGTAAGCGCGCAGGGCCGCGGAGACCACGTCTCCGGTGCCCCTGAAGGCGACGCCGGGGCCGGTGAACCCCGCGGGGAACAGGAGCCTCGAGCCGCTTCCGATGAAGTTCGAGAGCAGCAGCCCTGGAAACGCGCCCAGCAGGACCGATACCGCGCATATGCCGAGCGGTACCGCGCCCTCCATCAGGGTCGCCTTCCCAAAGGGCTTGCCCGAGCCGCCGGCCGAGAAGACTCCGCCGAGGAGGCGCGCAACCGATACCAGCGCAAGCCCGAGCGCCACCAGCACGGCCACCATCGCCAGGATGTAGAACTGGCTCACCGTCCCCTTATCGAGACTGGCGAGCGCCGCCATCGCCTTCCCCACGAAGCCATCGGTGGGCGGCAGCCCCGCGATAGCGATGCCCGACAACAGCATCACCCCGAAAGCCGCGGGCGCGACCCCGGCCGGCAGCATCTGGCGCCCGAGGGCACTGCTGCCGCGCAGGCCGTCAGCGGTGCCGGAGGCCATGAGGAACGCGGTGAGGAACAGCGGGGCCGTCAGCAACACGAACAGCCCGCTCTCCAGTCCGGCCCTCGAGAACAGCGCGAACGTCAGCAGCAGGAAGCCCGACTGCATGCAGTAGAGCCCCGCCGCGCACGATGGCACCGTCCTTCCGCGGATTGCCAGTAGTGGTCCGGCAACCACGGAGAGCAGCGCCGCTATTGCCAGGCCGAAGCCCCAGTCGCTCGCGACCAGCCTCCCCAGCAGGACTATCGCGACGGCCAGCCGCGCGCCGGCGAGGAGGAAGTTGACGCTGCCGAGGTAGAAAGAGCTCCATGAGGGGTCCGTCCTCGAGACCAGGTCGCCCGTCCACCAGTGAACGGGAAACACGCCGAGCCTTATCAGCGCGCTGGCGAGGAATAACACGACCACGATGATAGTCTGCGTCTCGGTTCCGGACGTGAGCGGCGGCCTGACGAGCACCGCGCTCTCCTTGAGCCAGGTGGCACAGAGCAGTGCCCCGATAACCAGCAGCAGGTCGGCGACCAGCCATGGGCCAAAAGCGCGCAGCCTTCTGCGGAAGCCGACGGTCCCGTGGGCGAGCAGGCCCAGCAGCGCCATTGCACTCACGCCGAGCCAGAGGAGCACCAGCGGCAGCAGGGTGGTCACAGTGAGCACCAGGGCGCCGAATCCGCATGCGGCCGGGATGCCCGCCATCAGCAGCGATGGGCGCTCGACGCCCGAGAGCCTGAAGCCGGCGTAGAGTACCGCCGCCACGGCCAGCATGTTCAGGATGAAGAAGGCCGGGAAACTGAAACGTGTGAACTTGAGCGCGCCCCAGGCGGCGCGCCCCGAGCGCTCGAGGTAGCCGTTGAGCAGTGCCAGGTTGAAGGCCGCGGCCAGCGCCGCGTAACCGACCGCGAGCATGCGCCGCATCCGTGCCGCTCCACCCGCCACGAGGATGACCGCCGCGGCCGCAAAAGGCAGCACGACGGTCACGGCCACGAGCCAGGTGACCTCAGCCGACGACATGGCGCACCTCCTCGCACAGGGCTTCGATGGTGCAGGGGCAGCCCCCCATGGTGAAGTCAGGTTCAAGGCCTTCCGGCTGTACGCCCAGGTGCTTCACGCGTTCGGCGAACGGCCCGCCGCCCAGCGCGCAATCGCCCGCGAACACGACCTTTCGCGCATCCGGCGCCTGGTCGATCACCGCCCGGGCCCGCTCGGCAAGCTCCTCGTTCCAGAGCCCCGTGACGACGATCAGCTCGGCGTGGCGCGGCGTGGCGCATTCGAAAAGGGGCGGGCAACCTTTGAGGCGCCCTCGGAGCAGCATGTCCACGACGTCGCCGCACCCCCCGCAGCAGCCGAGGCGGATATGAAAGACCGGCGTCTGTCTCCGCGGCCCGAACCGGCGCGCGCTCATGCCGACACCCCTATCCAGGTCAGGACCAGGCCTGCGAGAGCGATCGCGCCCGCGGCCCCCGCCCCCCAGATGAGCGCGCTGCGCGAGCGCGCCCTCGCGGACACCACGTCCACCAGAGCCAGAAGTACGAACACTCCGAGCACCTTCAGCCCCCAGAAGACTATCTCGTAGGGGTGCGCTGCCGGCCCCGCGAAAAATAGCGCGACCAGGACCAGCGGTATCACGAAGAGCCCGACCGTCTCACCCGCGATGAAGAACGCGAGCGGTGGCCCTGACACGTCGTCCAGGAGCCCGCCGGGCGCATCGGAGAGGTACCCGCGGCCGAGTGGGCGCAGGCGAGCCAGGGCCAGCGCGGCAGCCAGCGCCGCGACGAGAGCCAGGACGGTCCCGGCTTGCGCGGCAGCCCCGCCTTTAGCCGCGACAAGCGCGCCGTTGGTCGACTGCCACTTGATCAGGCCTGACAGCGTCGGATCTCCGGTTCGCAGCGAGACAGTGGCGACGACCAGCCCGAGCGGCACCGCCCAGGCTGCGAGTGAAGCGGCTTCCGGCCAGGCGGACTGCCTCACCCTGGGGTTGCCGCTGGTGAACGCCACGACGACGTCCGCGCCCGAAGCGAGCAACAGCAGCGCGAAGAGCAGGACGAGGTCACCCCGTATGAACCCGAAGACGAGGCAGGAGACCCATGAGAGCGCGAGTATCTTCACGACCGGCGCGATCCACGTCACCGCGTGGAGCGAACCGTCGGTGGCAATGCATTCGCTGCGTGGCGCCGAGAAGAGGAAGCCTGTCCCGGCGCCGGCGCCGCGGCGCTCGCGACCGGCCACGGCGGTGCCGACGCCCGCAAGTACGGCCCTGGCGGCAAGCCCGGCCAAGAGGACGAACAGCATTCCGGGGAACAGCAACAGGTATGCGATCTTGCCGACGAACACCATAAGCCGCCTCCATAAAAAAGGGTTGCCCTCAAGGGACTTTCAGGGTCCGTTCCGGACGAGCCGACCCGTTTTCCTTTAAACCTCTTGAGGGCTAGTCGAATCTATAAAATCCCGGCGCCCGCGTCAAGTACGCATGCGCGTTTTTTACCGAAAATATAGGAAATCTTGCGCATCAACCGCTCTTTGCGCCCCAATTCTGTTAAGTCGCCTGAACAAACGCGATGCCAGGCGCTTGATACTTGTCGGGCCGGTGCGCGGTCGTCAAAGGCGAGCCGCCGGCGAGCGCATCCCGCTGGCACCGCGAAATTGCCTCGGCACCATCGAAGTTATATGATTTTTGTCGAGCCGCGGAGGCGTGCCGCGGCGTTTTCTTGATGGACCCGAGGGGCCTCAAGCCTCCCCCGACCACCGGAGACCGCTTGGAACAACCTGTTGAAGTCATCATCGTCAACCCGCTCGAGACCGACCTCGCGATGATCGAGTCCGTCCTCGCAGGGCCGGCTTTCAAGCTGACTTCGGTGGTAACAGCGCCGGACAGCGCAGTGGCAGCCTGGTTCGCGAGCCGGGGGGCGGAGCGCTTCGACGACGTCGTAGGTGTCTCGCGCCTTCTGCCCGGTGCTCTGCTCGTCCACTGCGGCGAAGGTCTCCCGCCCGCCGACGTCATGGAGCGTGCCGCCGCCCACGGTTTGTCTGTCATCAACCGGGACGCTTTCTCCAGGTACGCGAGGGAGGCTGCCTCAGCGCCCCACGGCCCGCTGACCACCGAGGTCGTGCGCCGCTACCGGAGGCTGCTGGAGGACTACTTCCCGACATCGAGGAACTCTTCGACCGCGGTCAAGCTCGCGTCGTGCCTGACCGAGGCGACCAGCCTGTGGCACGCGGCGGGCGGGGTGATCCTGACCGGGACGGAGGGCGTGAACGCGCTCGCAGTCACCGCGCAGAGAGGCGTCGATCTTCAGCGGGACGCCACGATCAAGATCGAACCGGGGACGTTCCTCGACCGGTGCATCAACCGGGGGAAACACGAGGCGCTGACAGACCTGTCAAGCGAAGAAGGCGAGCTGCTGCCCGGGGTCAAGGCGGGCTCGGCGCTCTGCATGGCCATCAAGTCGGGCACCTCGACGAGGGGTGCGCTCCTGCTCTGGTGCGACCTGCCCGATGCGGTGAGCGCGGAGGACATACCGCCTCTGACGCTCTTCGCGTACTACGTCGCTTTGCTCCTCGATGTGGACGACCTGGGAGACAGGCTCGGGGAGAACCTGGTCACCGACCCTCTGACCGGCCTGCACAACCGCCGCCAGTTCGACCACAGGCTTCACCAGGAACTGCTGCGTGCCAGGCGATACACCCTGAACATGTCCCTCGTCGTGATGGATATCGACAACCTCGAGGAATACAACGCCGCCTGCGGTCACATGCTGGGGAACCTGGCGCTCTCCGACATCTCTTCCATCCTGCTCAAGGGCACCCGGGAGGTCGACCTTGTATCGCGCATCGGCGGTGACGAGTTCGGCCTGATCCTGCCCGAGACCAACCGACTCGGGGCTCTCAGGCTAACGGACAGGCTCCGCTCCGAAGTCGCCGGCTATCCTTTTCCCGCCCCGGAGAACTCCACCTCGGTGAACCTCACCGTGAGCGCGGGCATCGCCAACTTCCCCAGCTCGTCCGGCTCGGATGAGGAACTCCTGGCGAAGGCTTTCCGCGCGCTCGACCTCGCCAGGAAAGAGGGGCAGGACTCGATAAAACTCTGGGATGACAAGTTGGAAGACGCGGAGTGAGGCTCGGGCCGCCTGGCTTTCAGCCTATTCCCAGGAGACTTTCCTGGTGACGTCGAACCCCGGGTCGCCAGCCGCCCTGATCACGTAGACCGGCGTGCCGGCCTCGACCATCCCGAACAACTGCTCGACGTCCTTCATGTACATCCTTACGCAGCCGTGCGAGACGTTCTGCCCGATCGACCACGAGGACGGCGTCCCGTGGATGAGCACGCCGGAGGCGTTCAGGGGCATCGCCCTGGTACCTAGCGGATTGTCGGGGCCCGGCGGTATGGAGGCAGGCATGCGCGCCGCCCACGCTGAGCCGGGGTTGTTCCAGCTCGGGTTCATCTGCTTCGCGACTATCTTCCAGTGCCCGATGGGAGTCGTGTATTCCGGCGACCCGCAGGCAACGGGAAACTCGGCCAGGACCTGCTCCCGATTGAAGAGGGACAGCTTGTGCTCCGCGATGTTGATGATGATCATCTTGCCGAAGGCCGCGTCCGTCAATTTAGCGGGCGTGCTCCCGAACTTCACATTGACGGTCCTGGCCGGCGTGACCAGCGCCGCGTCGACGTCCTTCTGGAGCTGGGACATCAGGCAGTTACGCCCGTCCTGCGCCTTGACGATGACCGGCTTTCCGGAAGTCACGTCCACGTAGGCGTCGTAAGGGTACCTGTTGATCTTGTTGATGACCGTATTGAGGTAGTTCTGCACCCGCTCGGCGTCGTTGTTCGCGACGATGGAGACTTCGAGGGACTTAGGCCTGTTGGTGAAGCGCCTCGCCATCCTCTCGAAGATGTTCACGTTCCAGGCTTTCGCGTAAGCCTCGTCGACCATCTTGGCATAGTCGAGCATCAACCCGAGCTGTGCAGGAGAGATCTGGTACTGCTCGCTCTCGACCTTCAGGGTGAGAGGCTTGTTGGCGACGTCCGCCAGTTCGGTCTTTACCTTTGCAAGCGCTTCGGTCTGGTTGAGCCCTGCCACACTGACGCCGACGACCTTGACGCCGACAGGGAACTTGCCGGAGGACAGCACGTCCTGCACGAACAGGAACCCGAGCAGCCCGACCACGAGCGCGGCGAGCACGATCGCGCCCACGATGAGCATTATCCGCGACAACTTCATCTCTCCCAGCCACCCCGCCGAGCGAGCCGGGACACTGACTGCTTTCAAACCGCACCCTCCTCGAGACCGTGACGACCGCCGGTATTATACGTGCATACGGGCGTACCAACAACGATGGTCTGCAATGTTTATCAATCTTTTGCCCCGCGGCCCGCTTATCCCTTCTTCGCGGCCCGCAATGCCCGCTCCGTCGCGTGCTCGATCTTGGCGAGCCGCTGCGCGTGGAAACCTTCCCGTTCGGCCTGTGGCTTCTCTTTGAGCCACACCTCAAGCCGCTCGAGCATTTGGACGGAGTCCTCGCCGCCGATGTTCCCGAGTGACCTCACCGCGGCGTGGACTTTGCCCCAGTGGCGGGTAGTCGTGACGTCGCCTGAGGCCATGAGCTGGTCCAGGTACCCGGTGAGAACGGGGACCCCATCCGCCTCCGCGCTGTCGCCGTAAGCGCGGATAGCGCCGTGGTCGACACAACCTCGCGCGGCGAGGCGACGGGCGAAGCCATCGGGATCCAGGCTCTTGAGAATAGCCCTCGCGGAGGCGACCACCTTGCGGTTGTCCTCGGAGATGAACTCCTCGAGCAGTGTGATGTACCTGTCCGTCTCTGTGACGCGCCCGAGAGACCTCAACGCCGCGATGCGCAGCTCCGGGCGCTCCCCCCATCGGTCCCTGGCGATCCGCAGCAGCGCCATCCTGGCCTGCTCGCCGCCGAGTTCCGCGAGGCCCTCTACGGCCGCGACCCTCAGTTCGAACGGGGCGTCCTCCAGCGCGTCCAACAGGTACCGCACGTCTCCGCGGGTGAGCGCGTCCTGGAGGTCCCCTGACATGCGTCTGAGCCGTTCTTCGTCCTCGGTACCCACATTTTCTCCATGGTTCGAATCCCGCTGATTATCACACAAGGAGCCAACGGGCGCTTCCGGGCCACCTTCGAAAAACCGCTCCATCTTGCGGGTTGCCAGACGTTGGCGTGCCGCGCGCGCCCGGACTGCTTGCGCACAAAAGCTTTAACAGAGCGGAATAGTCAGCTTGAACCGCTGAATAATGGCTCCATCAAGCCACTTGTTGGGACATCCCTACCATGAATCGCTTAAGGGTGCGCCCTCGCGGTTGATTCTGGCGGGAGTTTTGGTATAATCTGACACACCCAAAGGGTGATGAAATTGTTACGAGTTCGCCTCAGAAAGAATACGGGTTTGGCGACCCCGCCTGAAAACGGCGGGTTTCGTGTCATTCATGGCTGTGCGCTCTTGCTTGCTCTGTCTCTGGCAGTGGCCGTCGTGGGCGTCGTGCCACCGTCGATCGGGGCCGGCCGCGCCGTCGCTCAGCCTGCTCCCCCGAGCGTCAATTCGACCGACACCATGGTCAAGGACGTGGTGACGCTGGACAGCGAGATCAACACCCTCAAGGGCACGCTCTCCGAGCTCGAAGGCAAGTCCGCCTCACTCGGCCGGCGCATCGTGGACCTCGACGGGCAGATCGCCACCCGGCGAGACAAGCTGGCCGTCCAGCGCAAAGCCCTGGCGGCCCGCGCGCGCAGCCTCTACGTGAACGGCAGGACCAGTAAGCTCGTGGTGCTGTTGTCCTCGACCAACGTATCGGACTTCTTCTCTCGCGAGGATATGCTTCAGAAGGTCGCCGAGCGCGACGCGCAGTTCATCGCGGGCGTGAAGCGTGAATCCGAATCCCTCAAGGCCGCCGTGGGGCAGCTGCGCCAGAGCAAGAAAGAGGTCGACAGGGTCGCCTCTGACACCAGGGCGCGCCAGCAGCGGCTCGAGAAGAGCCGGGCCGAGAGGGCCGCCGTGATCGCGAAGGCAGGGGCCAACAGCCCGGCGGTCGTCTCCCAGTCCAACAAGGTCGAGGCAAAGATCCAACAGATCAACCCGCCGGGGCCGTCTGTGACCGGGACTCCCTCCGGCAAGGTCATGACGATGGTCGCTACCGCATATTCGCCACAGGAGCCCGGGCTCACCGACACCACCGCTTCAGGGATGAGGGCCACGAAGGGCGTCGTCGCGGTCGACCCGCGCGTCATCCCGCTCGGTACGCGCCTGAACGTGGAAGGCTACGGCAACTGCATCGCCGGCGATACCGGCTCGGCAATCAAGGGAAACCGCATCGACGTGTGCTTCGACACTCTCGAAGAGATGAACTCCTGGGGCGGCTACCGCACCGTCAGGGTCGAGATCCTCGAATAGCCCGGCAGGCCGCCGGCTGCTACCTTCCGTGGAAGTCCGTTATCGCTCTCTTCAGATCGTCCATCGATACCTTGCGGCGCCTTGCGGCGGGCAGAGAGCGCAGTAGCACCTGCCCGTAGCGCTTGGTGTTGATGCGGCTGTCCAGGAGCAGTACCTGCCCTTTGTCCTGGCGCGTCCTTATCAGCCTGCCCACACCCTGCTTGAGGCGCAGGGCCGCGAGCGGAAGCCCGAAGTCCATGAAATCGGAGCCACCCTCCAGCCTCACCCTCTCGCTCCTGGCGACGAACACGGGCCGGCCGGGGCTCTCGAACGGGATGCGGGTCACCACCACCAGCCGGAGCGTGCTGCCCCGCGCGTCGACGCCTTCCCAGAAGCTCGAAGTGCCGAACAGGCTGGCAGTCGGGTCCTCGATGAACTCCTCGGCGAGCCGCCGCCTGGAGTAGCCGGGCTGCTGGCACAGGAGATTCAGGCCCTGGCGCCGCATCTCGTCGGCGAGGCGCTCGTACGTCTCGAGCATCAACCGCCGGTTGGTGAAAAGGGCCAGGACGCCGCCGCGCGCGGCCACGATCACCTCGCCGAGCACGTCGGCTATCCGCGCCTCATAGTCGCTCGACGACGGGTCGGGCATGTCGTGAAGGATCAGTATCTGCATCTGCCTGGAGTAGTCGAACGACGAGTCGAGGACCATGAGCGAGGGCTCCCTGGCGCCGGGCAGGTTCAGCCCGACCCTCGACCTGAAGAAGTCGAACGAGCCGTTGACGGTCAGCGTCGCCGACGTCATCACCACCGACGTTATCGCGTCGCTCTCGAATATCGCTTCGCGCAGGTCGGGGCCGACGTCTACCGGCGACGCCCGCAAGGCCTGCCTCTCAAAGTTTTCGATGCCGGTCACCGTCGCCCAGCGGACGCGGCCGTCGTCCTTGCCCGAGAAGAGTATCGCCACCGCGTCCATGTGCTCGCCGACCCGAAGGGCTTTTCCGTCGAGATCGCTGACCAGGTAGTCAAGCTCTGTCGAACTGTCGCCCCGCTCCTCGATGAGCATCTTGAGGCGGCCGATGCGCGCGGCGAGGCGGTCAAGGCTGTCCGAGAAACGCTCGGCTTCGAGCTTCATGGTGTCGAACTCCATCGACTGGACCTGCCCGTCCGTGAACCTCATGTCGTTGAACGCGTAGTCAGAGCCCGCGGAAAAAGCGCAGAGCGCCACGAACACCTTCTCCAGGCCCTCCAGTGCTATCTCGGCCGCCTCCTCGGCTTCGCCGACTTCGAACCGCGCGGTATCGTGCGCCTCGTCGGGAAGGTGCCTGGTGGCGTTGGAGTCGATGTCGGCGAGGAAACCGGATCCGTCGACCGGGTCGTAGAGAGACTCGAGGAAGCGGCGCGCTTCGCGGTAGTCGAGCTCGATCGTGTACTGATCGGTGGCGACGTCCTCGAGGGTGTGCGCCTCGTCGATGACCGCGGTCTTGAACGCCAGGTTGACCCCGGCCAGCAGGAGCGAGTGGTTCACCACCACGATATGCGACCTCTTGGCGCGGTAGAGCGCCCTGCGGTAGAAGCAGCAACCGTCCTGGGCAAAGCGGCACCTTCCGCCCGGGCACTCGCGATGGTTCGCCATCACCTGCTCGTCGAGCCCCCGAAGGTGGGGCACGTTGAGCAGGGAGGTGTCGCCGGTGTCGCTCTCGGTGATCCAGGTCAGAAGCATGCCCAGCGTGCCCAGCTGGGTCTCCGACACGCGCTTTCTGCCACTCACCAGGGTCTGCATCTTCCTCAGGCAGAGATAGTTGCTGTAACCCTTGAGCACGGAGTACCTGAAAGAGCCGGCGCCCAGCGCCGCTTCGAGGGTGGGGAGGTCCTTGGTGTTGAGCTGGTCCTGGAGGTTGAGGGTCCGGGTGGAGACCACGACCGGGTAGCCCGTCGCCTTCGACCAGAGGACGCCCGGGACCAGGTACGCGAGCGACTTGCCCGTTCCGGTGCCGGCCTCCACCAGGAGTATCTGGTCTTCTTCGAAGGCCCGCCTGGTCGCCTCGGCCATCTCGACCTGTTCGTCGCGCTCCTCGTAGTCATTGAACTGCCGCGCGATGGGCCCCTCCGGCGCGAAGACCTCGCGCACTTCTTCGGCGTGGACCGTTCCCGGCATGGAAGAGCCCTCCAGCGGCGGGATGTCCTCCCAGAAGCGGTCCTTGCGAACCACGTCGACAAGCTTGATCGTGTCGGGGCGCCTGCCGCCTGTCCGCTCGTCAAGGACCCGGCGCAGCAGCAGGGTCAGGCCGCCCGCGTGGGACGGGGCGTGGTCGACCAGCGCCTTGACCATCTCGACGGGCGTGTTGTACAGCCCGTTCAACAGCATGTTATAGACGTGGAACAACGTCTCGGCATCGTCAGAGGCACGATGCGCGCGGCCGGTGTCGATGTCCCAGATGCCGGCCAGGTCCTGCTGCCGGTGCCCCCTGAGCGACGGCATCAGGATCGTCGCCAGGTCGTGGGCGTCCACGTAAGGATTGGTGAACCGGCCGTAACCCATGCGGCTGTAGAGCGCCCTGAGGAACTCCTCCTCGAACCGCGAGTACCCCACGATGGTCCTCTCACCGATGAACGCGGCGAACTCCTCGAAGAACCCCTCGATGGTCGGCGCGCCCGACACCGCTTCATCGTCGATCCCTGTCAGCAGCCTTATCTGTGACGGTATGGCGCAGCACGGGTTGATAAAGGTGGTCAGCCTCTCGACCACCTCTTCACCGGCGGCGTTGATGGCGCCGATCTCTATGATCTGGTCGCTCTCGGGGTCGAACCCCGTCGTCTCAAAGTCGAGCACGCAGTACTCGGTATCGCCTCCGAGCAGCGTCTGGTACTCGCGCTTCAGGGCGGGGAACGACAGGTATTTCTGTTTGACCTCCTCGCTCGCGCGGAGGAACAGGTCTTCAGGCAAGGTGCCTCATTTCCATCTGTATCATCGTTTCAATCGGTCGGGTATCCGGCGCGGCTCCAGCCCCTCAGAACTGCTTCTGGAGAGCGCCCTGAGGGCAGACCTCCGCGCAGCAGAAACACCTGATGCACGCCTCGTCGTCGCAGTCGAGCAGGTCGTCGTAAGACAGCGCATCGACCGGGCACGCTTTCAGGCACTGCCTGCAGCCGTCGCAGACCCCCTGCTCGATCACCAGGTCGCCGGTGCGGGCCCGTTTCGTCTTCATGACTCGCTCGCCGCCCGTGAGCCTCGCCCACGGGTCGCTCAGGGCGTCCCAGACTCGCAGCGAGATTCCGGTGATGAGGAGCTTGTTCAGCTTCGGGGTGCGTGGCAACTCACGCCTTGCCGATACCGACGCCACCGTTTCTCCCAGCACCTCGAAGCCGTCCATGGAGCCCAGGCCCCGGTGCGCGGCCAGCTTGATGTGTTCGACGTCCTCAGGGTTGCCTCCCATTATCCTGACGCCCGTCGAATCGGCCTCCACGACATTATCGGCCGCGACTATGACATCCATCTCGACCGCCTTGCCGTTGGTCGGGCCGCCAGTGCCTTCCATCCCGATGATGCCGTCCAGAATCACCAGGTCGCTCTTGATGACGGTGTTGAGGTCGACGATGCCCTCGTCCAGTCCCTGCAGGTGGATGATGTGCTTCTGCTTGCCCACCACCACTCCCTTGAGGTTCTTGAGTCCGAGGGTGACCACGGTCTGCAGGTGGGTCTTCATCACGGGCACATTGATGAGCCTGTCGCAGGTCAGCACGTCGAGGGACACGACGGAATTCTTGACGGACTTCCCGCCCGGCAGCTTGATCTCGCGCGACTCCGCGCTGTCGATGTCTATGAACGGGAAGCCGTACTTCTCCTCGAAATCGGCGTAGCCGGCCTTCTTGAAGACACGGTCCGCCTTGAAAGGGTAGATCGGGCTCTCCGCGACGGACACGGACGCCCCACACTCGGCTACCATCCTGCATACCTCGGCGACCATCTCCGGGTCGGTGATGGCGCCCGAGGAGTTGTCTTTTCCGCAGCACACGTTGGGCTTCACGATGACCTTCTCGCCGGCCTTCACGAAGCGCTCCATGCCCCCGAGAAGGCCGACAGCCTTGCGGACGTCAGCGGCTTTGTCGGTGCGGACTATCGATACGGACACAGGACCATACCCTTCTGTATCTGGGACCATACTCCGGACAGCAAGTGGTTATTGCTCAACATCGCAACCTGTTTGCGGCCGGTGGGGTCAGTCTATCGCTCCGGTGGCGTAACTACTATCTTTTCAACCGGATGCCTGACCCCGGACCTCTCTCTCGGCTCGGGCCGGCCGAGCGCGACGAGCGCCACAAGCTCGAGGTCGTCGGAGACCTCCAGGGCCGCCTCGACGTCCTCGTGCCTTGCCAGTATCTCCCCCAGCCAGCAGGCTCCAAGGCCGATGTCGTGCGCCGCGAGAAGGAGGTTCTCGATGGCGGCGCCCATCGCCAGCAGGTCTTTGGTCCTTTCGTACATATCCTCGTGGTCGAGGAACACCGCGATGAGGGCGGCGGCTCCCGCCACGACACCCCGGTATTTGGTCATATTCGAGATCTCGACAACCAGCGCGCGGTCGACCACTTTCATGAACCGCCAGGGCTGGTTGTTCAGCCCGGAAGGGGCCCACCTCGCGGCCTCGATCAACCTGTCCAGCTCGGCGGAGGTGACAGGCTCGTCCGTGAACTCGCGGACGCTGCGCCTGGTTGAGATTGCTTCCATGGTTTCCATCGCGTCCCCCTGGCCCTTGGCAGTTTTCCGGCGCCTGACATCGGCGCCCTTCCCCGCTGATGTTATTAAACGGAACTCCGCCAAACCCTGTGGAGACTCAACCGAGGTGCTCGAGAACCGTGCCGGCGCACTAGTACTCGCCCTGCCGCCATGGCCGACGATGCTGGAGGCACGAGGGTCCCCCCTGCTAGGACGCCGCGGGCTCCGGCTGCATGACGGGTAGCGTGAGGCACGACGGGTGTTCCGCGGTGTGGAACAGGTGATAGAGCGACGGCACCAGCGAAGGGAACACGTACAGCGGGTCTGACGCGCACAGCACGAGCCGGACCGAGTGCCCGGCCGGGAACCTGTGCGCGCAGGCGATAAGGTCGAAGTATAACTCCTCGATGCTCTCAGGCTCCATGTCGTTGCGCATCGCCGCGCAGTGCGTCACCAGCCTGCAGAACCCCCTGGGCGACACGTCGTAGAGCAGCCCGTTGACCTGGCACTCCCGGGTCGATGACGAGATGTGCAGGTTCACCCTCGGGGCCCCCACCATGACAATCTCGCGGTCGAGCTTGCGCGTGGTGAAAGCGACGCTGTCCCCGGGTATGGCAAAAGGCACTCCGGGTATCGGCAGGTTCCAGAAGACGTTCGGCCGTATCACCGGCGGGCCCGAGCTCTGCAGGTTCGCGACGGTGTTGTTGATGAATAACTCCGAGGCTTCGTGGTTGCCGGGGGCCTCGGTGACCAGCATCCCCGAGTTGATGGCGTCGGGGTGCTGCCCGCGCAGGTAGTACTCCGTGTTCTGGACGTTCTCGGGCGGCCACTGCTCGGCCGTCGCCATCTTCTTGCTCCACGGCTCGTAGTACTTGACCGCCGGCTCCTTGTCGATGCCGTTTGACTTGTCGTCCTTGAGCCAGTAGTCGAACCATCGGCGCGCGTCGTCCCATATCTTGTTTGGGACGATGATGTCTCCCCTGCCCGCGTCGTAGCCGTGGATGCCGTTGGCCATTACAAGCTTCTTGGGGACGTCGAGCTTCTCGAAGAACTTGAGTATCTGGTTCGGCTCGAAGAGGTCGTCGTTCCACGAGTGGACTATGAACATGGGGCAGGTCACCTTGTCGACGTCGTGTATCGCGGAGCGCGCCTTCAGCTCTTCGCTGACAGCCATCAGGTTGCGCTCGACGACGACCGCCTTAAGCCAGCGGACCAGGTCGTTCTTGAGGTCGAACTTGAGAGCCCATATCGAGCCGATGAAGAGGAAGATGCTCCAGAAAGCCTTCCAGCAGCCGTTCGGGGTGAGCGAGAAGTTGAGGTCCGTCCAACCGTTCATCGGGGCGGCGGCCTTGATGCGAGGGTCGCGGGTCGCGGCCAGGAAGCTGTGGCCACCGCCGTACGATACGCCGGTGATGCCGATGCGCTCCGGGTCGATCGGGATGCCGGACTCCGGGCTGCACATCCATGTGATCATGTCCTCCAGGTCGCAGAGCTCGCGGTCGGGAGCGGCGCAGGCCACCTGTCCCCCCGAGCTGCCCCATCCACGGCAGTCATAGGTGAGGACCACGTAGCCGTTTCTCGCGAAGCTGGGCGCGTACAGCAGGTCGCACTGGATGCGCCAGCCCATCCACGAGTGCACCATGACCACCGCCGGGAACGGCCCTTCACCTGTCGGGATGAAGACCGTCGCCGTGAGCGGGATGCCTTCGCCGACCTGGACGACGCGGCGCTGCCGGTGGTACGGCGCGCCGACAGCGAGCTTGCGGTCGGCCTCGAGGAGCTTGTCCTCGCGGTGCTGCATGGCCTTCCAGACGCTGTAGGCGGCTTTCGCGAAGAGGGTTACCGGGAGCAAGACGAACAGCAGCCACCGCCGCCTTCGCCTGGGTCGTTTCTGCTTTTCCACGTACACCTCCGGGTGGATGGATGTCAGCCGGAAAAGAGTCTACACCAAAAACGCAAAAAAGGGGTCAGACCCATGACGTCGTTCGTTTTACACTTTTCTTTACACTCTTAACATAACGCTGACTCGCGCCCTGGGCGCGGCCCTCCGAAAGTGTAAAGAAAAGTGTAAAACGAACGACGTCATTCAGCAGATCCGGGGGAGCTGTTCGCCGGAGGGCATCCGCAACAGGCGGCTGGACCCGAGAGCTCCGATGAGGCTCACGCGCCCCTTCTTGCCGTCGACCGCGCGCCCGATGAGGCGGGCGTCCCGCCCGTACGGGCTGGCGCGCATCGCTTCCAGGACACCGTCGGCATCATCCGGTGGCACAGCGGCCAGGAGCTTACCCTCGTTCGCCACGTACAGCGGGTCGAGCCCCAGGACTTCACACACTGCCCGCACGCCTTCGCGCACCGGGATCGCCTCTTCGTCCACCTCGAACGCCAGCCCCGATGCGACCGACATCTCTTTCAGGGCGGCGGCAAGGCCTCCCCTGGTCGGGTCGCGCAGGGCATGGACGCTTCCCGCGCCGACCATGTCCGCGACCAGCGCGTTCAGTGGAGCGCAGTCCGAATCGATCGCGACGTCGAAAGCAAAGGCGCCCCTGTCTTTGAGGACCGCCACGCCGTGGTCGCCGACGAAGCCGTTGATGAGGAGCGAGTCGCCCGGCATCGCCCCGGTGATGCTGATCTTCACACCGCGCGGGACAACCCCCACGCCGGCGGTGTTTATATAGAGGCCGTCCGCCTTGCCTTTCTCCACGACCTTGGTGTCGCCGGCGACGACCTCAACGCCCGCCTCCGCCGCCGAACGCGCCACCGATGCAAGCGCCACCTCCAGGACATCGAACGCGAGTCCCTCTTCGAGGATGAGGCCCAGGGTGAGGTAGAGCGGCTCCGCGCCGACCATCGCCAGGTCGTTCACCGTGCCGCAGACGGCGAGCTTGCCGATATCTCCTCCCGAGAACACGAGCGGGCTCACGACGAAGGAGTCGGTCGTGAACGCGAGCCTGCCCTCGGGGACATCCACGCAGGCCGCGTCCTCAGCGGCCGCCACCTCTCCCGAGCCCAGCGCCGGGAACACGATCTCGCTGAGGAGCTCCTGCATCCGGGTGCCCCCGCCGCCATGCGCCATGGTCACAAACCTGTCGGGCACTCTCACTCACCCCCGCCACGCGGCTCGTCGGCGTCCTCGCTGTAAAGGAAGTACGAGGCGCAGGTCCCCTCGCTCGACACCATGCACGGGCCGACAGGCGTGTCCGGCGTGCACCTGCCCCCGAAGAACGGGCAATCCATTGGCTTGATGCGCCCGCACAGGATCTCCCCACAGCGGCAGCCGCTGTCCCGCGACGGCTCGGGAAGCTCGAGGTCCCAGCAGCCGGCGTCCATCTGGAGGAACTCCTCTCGCAGCGCGAGCCCGCTGCCCGGGATGACGAACAGCCCTCGCCACTCGGCGTCGCACGGCTCGAAGACCTCGTGCATCACCGCAAGGGCCTTGGGGTTGCCCTCAGGCTTCACCGCGCGCGAGTACTCGACCTCGAGGGCCGCCCCCTGCTCGCGCATCTTCACCAGGCGAAGGATCGCCTGGAGGATATCGGTTGCCTCGAAGCCCGTCACCACGCACGGCATCCCGAACTCGTCCGGGAGGAACGCGTACGCGTCGCTGCCGATGATCACGCTCACGTGCCCCGGCAGGATGAACCCGTCCACATTGAAGTCGTCGAGCGACACCAGCGCACGCAGCGCGGGCGGCACGACCTTGTGGAAGGAAAGGAGGTAGAAGTTCAACAGCCTGTCGCGACGCGCCTGCAGCACGGTCGCGGCAACGGTCGGGGCGGTGGTCTCGAACCCGACGCCGAGGAAGACCACGTCCTTGCCAGGCTCCGAGCGCGCCATGTCGAGCGCGTCGAGGGGCGAGTACACAACACGGACGTCTGCGCCCTGAGCGCTCGCCGAGGCCAGCGAGCCGTCGCTGCCAGGCACCTTCATCATGTCCCCGAAGGTCGCGAGCACAACACCCGGCGTCTTCGCCACGGCTATCGCGCGGTCTATGTCCGTGTCAGCCGTCACGCACACCGGGCAGCCCGGCCCGGATATCAGGTCGATGTCCGGCGCCAGGAGCGGCCTCAGTCCCGCCTTCGAGATCGCCATGGTATGTGTGCCGCAGACCTCCATGAAGGTGCCGCCGGCTCTCTGCTCCCCTATCTCGCGAAGTAGCTCCCGGGCGGCCTCGGGCACCCTGAACTCGTCAAGGTATCTCATCGAGCCCCGCCAGCTGCCTGAGAAGCTCCATAGTCCTGGCAGCTTCCTCCTCGTCGATCTTCTCAATGGCGAAGCCCGCGTGGACCAGGACGTAATCGCCGACCCCCACGTCATCGACCAGCATCATGCTGATCTGCTTCCGGGCGCCCCCGATGTCGATCAGCGCGAGCTCGTTCTCCTTCAGTTCAACCACTTCGGCCGGAATTGCCAGGCACATCGGTTTATCTTCTCTCTTTCATTCCGGCGGCCGCCACGGCCTGGCCGAGCGATATCCCACCGTCGTTGCACGGCACACGCCCGTGCACCAGAGGGGAGAGCCCGGCCGCCTTGAGGCCGTCGACGACCCAGGTCAGCAGCATCTCGTTCTGGAAGACACCCCCGGAGAGAGCGACCCTCTCGAGGCCGGTCTCATCGGCGAGGGCTTCACACGTCTCGATGGCGGCAAGCGCCATTGTCGCATGGAACTTGCCCCCAATCTCGGCGGGGCCTTTCCCGCTCTCCACGTCCACGATCATCTCGCGGAACACCGGGCGGGTGTCGATGACCCACGGCTCCGCGCTCCTGTCGAGGATGAAATTGTAATACTCCCGCGTATCGCGCGCGACCGCCTCCAGTTCGCAGGCGGCCTGGCCATCGTAGACGGCCTCGCTCCTCAGGCCCGACAGGGCGGCGGCGACATCGAACATCCTGCCGGCGCTCGAGGTCATCGGGGCGTTGAAACCGTCCTTGAGCTGGAAAGCCATCGAGGCCGCCTCCGCGTCCTCTATCTCGAACCGCGACCTCAGCCTCTCGAGCGCGGCCTGCTCGTCCTCGAACAGCTCGCTCATCACTCCCATGACCATCCGGTAGAGCTTGAAGATGCAGGCGTCCGCCCCCGGCATCGGGTACTTCTGCAGGTGCGCAGCTCGGCGGAATCCACCCTCGTCGGCGATCAGGAACTCGCCTCCCCACACCGTGCCGTCTGTCCCATACCCTGTCCCGTCCCAGGCGACGCCGATGACCTCGCCGGTCACCGCGTTGTCGGCCATGCAGCTCACGACATGGGCGTGATGGTGCTGGATGCCGAGGGTGGGCAGGGAGAACTCAGGCGCCATCTGCGTGGTCAGATAATCCGGGTGGAGGTCGTGCGCGACGATCTCGGGCTCCAGCGCGAAGAGCCTCAGCACCGCCTGCAGCGCTTCCTCGAAATGCTCCACTTCACCGGCCGATTCCATGTCCCCGATATGCTGACCGATGAACGCCTCCTCGCCGCGCAGCACGCAGAACGTGTTCTTCAGCTCGGCTCCCAGCGCCAGCACCTGCACCTGAGCCCGGGTCGCCACCTTGATCGGGTATGGGGCATAGCCCCTGGCGCGGCGCACGGGGTACTCAGCTCCCTGGAACACCCGGGTGACCGAGTCGTCGTAGCGCACCAGTATGTCGCGGTCATGGAGCAGGAAGTAGTCGGCGATGTCGGAGAGCCTCATCATCGCTTCCTCGTTATCTATCGCGATAGGCTCGCTCGAGACGTTGCCCGACGTCATCACGAGCGGCAGCCCCGCCTCCTCCAGTAAGAGGTGGTGCAGCGGCGTGTAAGGGAGGAAGAGCCCCTGGCGGTCGAGCCCGGCCGCCACCTCGCGCGACAGGGCCGATCCTTCGAGCTCCTTCAAGAGGACGATGGGACGCCTGGGTGAGGTCAACTGGCGCTCCTCTTCGGCGCCGAGGAAGCAGATCTCGCGCGCCTCGGCCAGGCCGGAGACCATCACCGCCAGCGGCTTGCCGTAGCGGCGCTTCCTGGAGCGCAGGGCCGCCACCGCTTCGTCGCTGGTCGCGTCACACGCCAGGTGAAAACCGCCCAGCCCCTTGACGGCGACGATGCTCCCTTCCTTCAAGAGCCTGGCTCCAACGACCGCGGCCTCGCCCGCCAGCGCCCCGCCCTCCCTGCCGACCAGCCACGCCCTCGGCCCGCAGGCCGGGCAGGCGTTTGGCTGCGCGTGGAAGCGTCGGTCGGCCGGGTCGTGGTACTCGCGCGAGCACGAGGGGCACATCACGAACTTGCTCATGGACGTGAGAGGCCTGTCGTAAGGGGTGTCGCTTATGATCGTGAAGCGCGGGCCGCAGTTGGTGCAGTTGATGAACGGATAGTGGAAGCGCCGGTCACCGGGGTCGAACAGCTCCCGCCTGCAGTCGTCGCAGGTCGCCAGGTCCGGCGAGATGAGGACCTGCTTCGGCCCGGCGCCGTCGCTCGACAGTATCCTGAAGTCGCTCGCGGCAGGCTGCTCCTCCGAGAACACGCTGACCTTCTCTACTATTGCCGCGGCCGGGGCCTCGTCCTTGAGGGCCTTGAGTAAGAGGAAGACGCTGTCGCCGTCGCCCATCGCGCGTATGTCCACGCCCCGGGCGGTGTTGGCAACCGTACCCGTGATCCCGTACTCGTTCGCGATGCGGTAGACGAAAGGCCGGAAGCCGACGCCCTGGACCACTCCCTGGACTTCGATCCTAAGGCTTCTCATCGGCCCCCCCGAGCTTCGCAACGGCGGGCCTGGCGATCTCGGAGAGCACCAGCTCACACACCCTGGGCAGGGCCGCCGCAACCCGCTCGGTCAACCGGTCGCCGAACCCGGTCTCCTCGACCTGCACAGCGAAGATCGTGATCTCCTCGGGGCACTGCCCCATCATCCTCGAGGTGAGTATGAGCTCGTAGAGGCCGAAGTCGTGGATGGACAGGGGCCTGGTGGTCTTCTGCTTGACCTCGTCGGGCGTGAACCTGAAGATGGCCCCCGGCTCCTCGCCGGCGTCGATGGCGTCGATGAAGATGGCCTTGCGTTTACCCTCGATTATGTTGAAGAGGTCGGCGCAGTAGATGCTGCCCTCGACGAGCTCGACTCCCTCGGGGACCTTGCCCTCGAGGTACCGCACCGCGTGAACGCCGACTCCATCGTCGGTCTTTATGAGGTTTCCTATCCCAACGACCACGATATCAGACATAGAACCGCCTGGATTTTCCCGCGGATGGCTCTCGGAACATGCCACTCAAGGATACACAAAAAGTCGCGCCTCCGGAAACCCGGAGGCGCAACCGTTTGCTACGTCATGTCAGCGCCGCGCGCGGCGCCATGCTGAAGGCTATGCCTCCTCCTCGACCGGTTTCGGCTCGACCATCACCGGCTTCGGCCTGGGAAACACCGGCACCCTGTTGAACCACGGCTTCTTGACCTCGCCGAACTTGGGCTCGGCCACGTAGCGGTCTATCACCAGCGTGCACACGTTCCAGATCAGGATCGATATCGCCACGCCCTCAGGCAGCGGGCTCACGAGCCTGATCATCGCAATGAAGGCGCCGATTCCAATCCCGTAGATCCACTTACCGCGTCTGGTCATCGGGCTCGTCGTCCAGTCGGTCGCCATGAAGAAGGCTCCGAGCCAGATGCCGCCCCCGAAGATCTGGTAGATGGGGTGGTTCCAGGTGACGAGCATTATCAGGATGAAAGCCCCGAAGATGCCCGCCGGGATCCGCCAGTCGATCGTCTTGCGGTAGATGAGGTACGTCGCGCCGATGACCAGGGCGATGATCGAGACCTCGCCGATGCTACCGGCCTTGAAGCCCAGCACCATCGACCAGAAGCTCGGCCTTCCCGCGGAGGTGATCCAGGTCGCCCCGACAGGGGTCGGGCCCGTCACGGTCGTCGCGAGCAGACGCCCGCTCTTCAACAGCGAGAGCGGTGTCGCGCTGGAAACGGCGTTGGCGTAGACGGTCCCGGTGATGCCCTTGTAGACAGCCCTGCCGGAGACCGCGTTGTTGATGGCCGTCTGTATCGGTGTGAAGAACCCCACCGACTTCCAGAAGAACGGCCTCACGAACTTGGTCGTGTAAAAAGCGAGCGGGGAGACCATCAGCGCCACGCGCCCGAAGAGCGCGGGGTTGAAGATGTTCTTGCCCAGCCCGCCGAACAGCTCCTTGGCAACCGCGACCGCCAGGAAGGCGCCGATCGCCACAACCCAGAGGGGGGTTGTAGGCGGCAGCAGGAAGGCGAACAGAATACCTGTCACCATCGCGCTCATGTCGCGGAGCGTCTGCTTCCTGCCCAGTATCCACCTCATGACCAGCTCTGAGAGAGCCGCCGTTATGCAGGACACGAGCATTATGTAAAACGCATTGAATCCGAAGATGATTATCGCCATGATCGCCGCCGGCGTCAGCGCGATAAGCACATCGGACATGCCCCGTTCAATCGTCTGCCCTTTCTCGTGGAGATGGGGGGAGACGGTATACATGAATTTCTCTGCCACGTTCATCCCTCCCTATCTCTTCTTGAGAGCCGCGATCCGGGCTTTTGCTTTTCGGACGTAATCCACGTGGGGAATGTAAGCGGGGCAGGTGTAGGAGCAGCAACCGCACTCGTAGCAGTCGAGCGACCCCCACAACTCCGCCTTCTCCCACTCTTCCTTCTGAACTGCTTCGACTATGTAGTTGGGCATCAGGTACATAGGGCACGCTTCCACGCACTTTGTGCAGCGCACGCAGCCGTGCTCCTCGCGGGTGTCCACCAGTTCCGGCGGAAGCGCGAGCACCCCTGACGTTCCCTTTACCACGTTCACAACGGGCTCTTCCTGGGCGAAGCCCGTCATCGGGCCTCCCATGATGAGCTTGCCCGGGCTGCCTGCGAACCCGCCCGCCGCCTCGATCAGCGCCGAGATCGGCGTGCCGATCTTCGCCATGAAGTTCGACGGGTTCTTGATGCCCTGGCCGGTCACGGTGAGCACCCTCTCGTAGAGGGGCTTGCCCGTGGTCGCGGCCTCGTGTATCGCGATGGCCGTCCCGACGTTCTGCACCAGCGTGCCGACCTCCGCGGGCAGCTTGCCCGGCGGCACCTTGCGGCCCGTGACCGCGCTGATGAGCTGCTTCTCGGAACCCTCCGGGTACTTGACCTCGAGGACCTCGACCTCGATGTTGGGCTCAGCCGAAGCGGCGGCGCTGACCTTCTCGACGGCGTCCATCTTGTTCGCCTCTATGCCGATCACTCCGCGCTCCGCGCCGACGGCCTTCATGAACAGCTTGAGTCCCGCGACCAGGTCTGCGGGCCTCTCCAGCATCAGCCTGTGGTCGCAGGTCAGGAACGGCTCGCATTCGCATGCGTTTATGATGACCACGTCGACCGGCTTGTCCTTGGGGGGGCTGAGCTTCACGTGCGTCGGGAACGCCGCTCCACCCATTCCCACCAGGCCCGCGTCGCGCGCGATCTTCTTGATGTCGTCCGCTGTGAGTTCGGCGACCGGCTTGCCTGGCTTCGGCTGCCAGGCCGGCTGGTCTTTATCAGCCGTGATTACCACGCTCTTCACCTTGGCACCGGTGAAGTTCGGGATATCCTCTATCGCCTTGACGACGCCCGCGACCGAGGAAAAGACCGGGGCGGAGACGAAAGCGTCCGTCTCGCCTATCTTCTGCCCTACCGAGACCCTGTCTCCCACTGAGACCAGCGGGCTGTTAGGCGCGCCGATATGCTGATTCAACGGGATGGTCAGCTCAGCAGGAATCGGCGCCTGTGCGATTGCTTTTCCGGAGGCAAGGTCCTTGTTGTAAGGCGGGTGAATGCCTCCTTTGAAGCTCTTCAAGCGTTGTTTGCTCAATCAGACCATCCTCCTACTCTGACTCTGACTTCTTGAGCACGACGCTGGGAAACCTCTCGGACTTCGCCCAGCGAGCGTACACGTAGATTACGTTGAGCAGCAATATGAACCACAGTGTCAGTTCGTATAGCTTCCAGGTCCCGGCGACCCCGTGGAACATGTTCACCATCCCGCTCAGGAAACCGTACGGCCAGTTGACCGCAAAGGTGAGGAACCAGAACCATATGGCGAGCAGGGCGAGGATTATCCGGAAGATGCCCAGGGGCTCCGTCCAGCTACCCTTCTTCCTGCCGAGCAGCGCGTAGTAGATGTACACGACCGCCAGCAACGCGAACGCCCATACGAACACCCAGTTGATGTCGATCATGAGCGCGTTGCTCCAGGGGTACCTCCATCCTGAGGTGAAGATGTGGAACCGGTAGAACCCCGAGTAGAGCACGAACGCAAGCACTGCGAGGTATGCCCAGTATATGGCCTTGACCGGCCCCGGAATGTGGATTTTCTCCTTTTCCTTCATACGGACACCCCCTTTAGACCACTCGGAATTCTAGGACACCATTGTGCTCGGGATGGATGATGTGCACCGCGCAGGCGATGCAGGGGTCGAACGACCGGACGCACCTCACGACGTTGATCGGGTTGGTCACGTCCGGGACGGGGATGCCGATGAGAGAGGTCTCGATCGGGCCCCGGTTCCCGGCCTTGTCCCGCGGCGACGCGTTCCACGTCGTCGGCACGACTGCCTGGTAGTTCCCGGTCTTCCCGTCGCTTATCGTGATCCAGTGTCCGAGCGCGCCGCGCGGGCCCTCGACGAGGCCCATGCCGTTCGACGAGTTCGGAATGTCGCGGCCCTTGGGGTCCCAGATGTTCTTGCCTATGCCCAGCGTGAGCTGGTCGAGCCACTTGTCCATCTCCAGGGAGATGAGCAGTGTCTCGACGGCGCGCGCGCCGATCCTCGGGATGATCCCGAACTTCACGGGCGGCGTCAGTACCCCGAGCGCAGTGGCCAGCGCCATGAACGCCGGGTCTTTCTTTACAAGCTGGCGCGCCAGCGGGCCTACCTCCATCGGCTTGCCGTTAAGGCGCGGAGCCTTGAGGAACGAGTACGCCCCGGCCTTTCCTACCTGAGGCTCTGTCTTGCCGACCGCAGGCTGCAGGCCCTCGGTGGCGCCTTTGTACCAGGAGTACTTGACCGACTCTGTTATCTGCTTCTCGTCGAACGGCCCCGGTGACAGCACGCCGTAGTCCGTGATGACGCCCGTCGGGAAGTACTTCTCAGTGCCCCGCTGGTTCTGGTCGAACCCGCCGTAGGCCAGGAAGTTTCCGCCGGAGTCGCCGGCCTTGATGAACGCGGAGTAAGCGGGGATGGTCGCGATCGCCTTGACGTCGGCGACGTAGACATCGTTGATCCACGCCTGCAGGTCGTGCAGCCTCGAGCGGAAGGCAGCGATGTTCGAGAGCGTCGGAGGCGTGGTCACGCCGCCCGGTATGGTGCCCACGAACGAAGGCATGCGGCCGTAGAAGATGGTGAGCATCTCCTGGGCCTTCTTGCGCATCTCGAAAGCCTGCACGTAGTGACCCACCAGCTCCGTCGCCAGGTTCGGGTCCCCGGGCCCACCGGCCTCGCCGATGTAATCCGGCGCCGCGTAGCGGGGCAGGAACGGGTACAGGTCCTTGGTGGCCGCCAGCGCTGCGACGTTGTCGCGCAGCAGCTTGAGCCCCGGGTCGCTGCCTGAATACTGCAGCACCGCGGTCACGTCGATGTAGTCCAGTGCCACCAGGTGATAGAAGTGCAGGATGTGCGACTGGATGAAGTTCGCTCCCAGTGCCAGGTTGCGGATCAACCTTGCGTTGTCGGGAAGAGTGACACCCATCGCGGAGTCGAGGTTGTAAGAAGCCGCCGTGCCGTGCACGAGGGGGCAGACCCCGCATATGCGCTCCATGACCTGCTGCGCGTCCCAGGGGTGCTTGCCCTGGATGAGCATCTCGTAGCCGCGGAACATAGTGCCTGAGGACCAGGCGTCCGTGACCACTCCGTTGGTGACCTCGACGTCGATCCGTAAATGGCCCTCTATCCTGGTTACGGGGTCGATACTGATTACTTGCGCCACTATTTCTCACCACCTTCGGCTTCTTCGGGTTTGTGTCCCAGTTGTTTGTACAGGTAATGCGCCCCGACACCGACCGCGGTCGCGCCAGCCGCGACCCAGCCGAGAACGTCGGCCGCCGGGGTTATGCCCGCGAAGTTGACGTTCGGAAGGGGCTCGTAGAGCGGTGCGAGTTCCTTATAGAACTGGGGCGATGCACACCCGTGGCACGGACCGTTCGCTCCGACACACCAGTTAACCGCCGAGTTCCAGCGCCTGGTGGGGCAGTCCGCGTAGGTTACCGGGCCCTTGCAGCCCTGCTTGAACATGCAGAGCCTCATGTCCGGGCTCGCGTCATTCCAGTCCTCGAGGAACAGGCCCGCGTCGAAAGACGCGCGGCGCTCGCAGTTCTCGTGGATGAGCTGGCCGAAGAAAGTCTTCGACATCTTGTTCTCGTTCAGGTTGAGCGGTGTTCCACCCGGGAGCACGCCCAGGGCGATGAGAGCCTGAAGCGCGGTTCCCACGAACCAGTCAGGGTGGGACGGGCAGCCGCCGACGTTGACCATCGGCTTCTTGGGGTCGATCTTGGCGACTACCTCACTCACCGGTGTGGACCCGGTCGTTGAGGCGTTCGCCGCGGGGATGCCACCGAACGCCGCGCAGTTGCCGTTCGCGATGACCGCGGCCGCGCCCGGCACGAGCTCCTGCATCCACTCGTTGATGGTCTTGTCGCCCGGGACCTGCACGTTGGTGTTCGCGAGAGTCTTCGTCTTGTCGGTCAGCCCGAACGTGCAGTATTCGCCGTTCTCACTGGTCGGGACCGGGCCCTCGACGACCAACACGTAGAAGCCCTTGCCGCCCTTAGCGGCTGCGACTGTGTCCTTGATCGCCTGAACGGCAGTCTGACCGGTGCCAGCCATCACGTTGGGGTGATAGCGGACGGAGAGCTTGTCAAGCACCAGTTCTGCGACGCCCGGATAATTGGAATTCAGGAACGAGATGGAACATCCCGTACAGTTCTGTCCCTGTATCCAGATAATCGGGGGCTTCCCGGCGGCAAGCTCCTGGAGAGCTTTGGCCAGCTGCGGGATTATCGCTTCCGACAGACCTAAAAGGGCCGCCGTTGCGCCAGCGTGCTTCAGGAACTGGCGCCTGGTTACCATTTTACCCGTCAAGAACCTTCACCTCCTGTAGTTCTGACATTCACAATTCATAAAAAAAATACCCGCTGAAGGGGCATTCCCTATTTGAACGCTGCCGCCAATATATTGAACAGACAAGCCGTCAAAATCCTTCTATCCTTCATGTCGTCAGGGGGCATCTCCTGCGATTTCCTCAATCGCTTGAGATGCCCCCCTCACTTTCTGACATATTCATTAGGTACTTAAATAATCGTGAGATTATAAGCATTGGGTTAGCCAATTTGTCAATATGCCCACGCGCATCTGGCAAGAAGCTGAAACCATCTGGACCTCTTCTCCTTCGAATCCTTTGTCTGTACATAGGACTGTGCCCCGATTCGTTACTATTCTCGCTCGCCACCCACACGTGGAGCGTGGGTGCGCCTCATAACAAAATCAGATAAAATCTATTAGCAGTATTAATGAGCCCACTAACGGAAGCAGCGGGTTGGAAGAGCATTACGGCCTCGTGGTCTTCGATTCGACCAGTCACGCGCTCAAGGCGGAGCGAGAGCTGAAGGCTGCCATGGTGACTGTGGCGGTCATCCCGACGCCCGTCGAATTCTCCTCGGGATGCGGGATATCGCTTCTGGTCAACGAAGCCGAGGTGGGAAAGGTGCAAGGCGCGCTTGCTGGTCACGAGGGATACCGGTTGCTGTATCCTTATGCAAAGCAACGACACGAGCGCTGAGCGCTGGAGGCCTGCGGGCATGGAGGGGCGGTCTTGACCGACAAGATAAAGCTGACCAGCTATTCCCAGAGGGCGGGGTGAGCGGCGAAGATGGGTCCGGGTGACCTTGAGAAGCTGCTGGCCGAGCTGCCGGAAGAGGACGCGGAGGAGCTGCTGTCGTCGATCCACATGGGTGACGACGCGGGCGTCTATCTCCTGCACGACGACCTCGCGCTCGTCCAGACCGTCGACTTCTTCCCTCCCATCGTGGACGACCCTTACACGTTTGGCCAGGTCGCCGCGGCCAACGCCCTTTCCGATATCTACGCAATGAACGCGAAACCGATCACCGCCATGAACATCGCGGCGTTTCCGTGTGACGTGGACAGGGAGGTCCTGAAGGCGATACTGCTCGGTGGGTACGACAAGGTCCACGAGGCGGGTGCGGTTGTCGCCGGAGGGCACACTATCGAGGATGACGAGCTGAAGTATGGCCTGGCTGTGACGGGCACGGTAACGCTCCCCGACATGGTCACCATCCGGGGCGCGAAGCCCGGCGACCTGCTCATCCTCACAAAGCCGATCGGGACCGGGATCATGGCAACGGCGCTGAAGGCGGAGCAGGTGTCAGAGGAGGACATGGAAGAGGTCGTTGCCTCCATGTGCACGCTGAACGGGGCGGCGGCCGCGGTCATCTCCTCACACGGCGTCCACGCGATGACGGACGTCACCGGCTTCGGGCTCGCCGGCCACCTGTACGAGTTGGCCCGGGCCGCAGGTGCGGGCGCGGAGATCTGGGCTTCCGGTGTCCGGTTGTTCCCGAGGACCCTCGAGATGGTCGCCCTTGGCATGGCCCCGCGCAACAGCCGGCAGGAGTGTCTCGAAGAGAGACGCGTTGAAGTGGCGACAGCAGGAGTGGAAGAGTTCATCGTGACCTGCATGTTTGACCCGCAGACGTCCGGGGGGCTCCTCGCTGCTGTCGAGGCGAGCGAAGCGGAGGATATCGTCTCCGAGCTCCGCGCCGGGCCCGCGCCCCACGCGGGCATCATCGGCCGGATCACCGAAGCCGAGGTCCCTGTCGTCACTATAAGTCACTCAGAGGAAGGTTGACGATGAAGCCGGACATCGACTGCGCCGGCCTCAGGTGCCCGGAACCCGTTCTCCGCACCAGGCGGATGCTCGATAGCGGCAGCGGTCCGTTCACGGTCTTCGTCGACAACGAGACGGCGCGAGACAACGTGCTGCGTTTCTCGCGGACCGCCGGGTGCCGGGCCGAAGGCAGGCAGGCAGAAGGCGGATACCTGATCTCAGTCGAGCCCGGGGACAAGGCGGCCGTAGCCGGGAGCGGATCCGAGCAGGCACAGTGCGGTCCGTCCGCGGGCCGGGTGATCTTTATCGCGAGCGACCAGGTCGGGACCGGAGACCCCGAGCTGGGCAGGACGCTCATGAAGATGTTCCTCTACGCCGCCGCAGAAAGTGAGACCACGCCCTCGGCGATCATATTTCTGAACAGCGGCGTCCGTCTGGTCACCGAGGATGACGAGACTGCGGCCCACGTCGCCCGGCTCGAGGAAGCAGGAGCCGAGGTGCTGGTATGCGGCACGTGCCTGGATTTCTATGGCCTCAAGGAGAAGCTGAAAGCGGGGCACGTCAGCAACATGTACGATATCCATGCGACGATGGTTGGCGCGGACCTGCTCGTTTCCCTATAATTAATGACCATGAATCCCCCCGACGAAAACAGGCAAGGCCTCCTGCGACTCATCCCGCAGGTGAACGAGCTGGTCGAGTCAGTAGACTCCTCCACTGCGGTTCAGGGTATCCCCAGAAACGTCGTGACCCACGCGGCGCGCGAAGTCGTCGACGATGCACGCGATGCGATACTCTCCGGCAAGGGGATCTCAGAGGCAGACCTGTCGCTGAGTTCTCTCGGCGATCGAGTCGCCGCCGAGGCGGCGCGGCTCATGCGGCCTTCGCTTCGCAAGGTGATCAACGCGACCGGCGTGATACTCCACACAAACCTCGGCAGGTCACCGCTCTCAGCCGCAGCTCTCGAGTCCGTGCGCGACGCTTGCGTCGGCTACTCGAACCTGGAGTACCGGCTGGCCGACGGTCAGCGCGGCTCGCGGCAGGACCATGTGGGAGAACTTCTCCGCTGGCTCACCGGGGCTGATGCCGCGTTGGTGGTCAACAACAACGCCGCGGCGGTGCTGCTCGTGCTCGCCGCGCTGGCAAAGGGCAGAGAGGTCGTGGTGTCCCGCGGCGAGTTGGTCGAGATCGGGGATTCGTTCAGGCTGCCGGACATCATGCACCAGAGCGGGGCACGGCTCATCGAGGTCGGCACGACCAACCGCACGCGGGCCTCCGACTACTCGAACGCGATAGGGCCCGATACGGCCCTTATCATGAAGATACACCAGAGCAACTTCCGCATCGTCGGTTACACCGAGGACGTGCCGCTCGCCGAACTCGTGGAGCTGGGCAGGCAGCACTTCGTCCCCGTGGTGGAGGATATGGGCAGCGGCTCTCTTCTCGACCTGGCGCCGGCCGGCCTCACCGGGGAGCACACCGCCGCCGCGAGCATAGCGGCGGGAACCGACCTCGTGACGTTCAGCGGGGACAAGCTTCTCGGCGGCCCACAGTCGGGGATCATCGTCGGCTCGCGGGAGTACGTCGAGGCAGTGCGCAAGCACCCGCTCGCCCGGGCGCTGCGCATCGACAAGATGTCGGTTGCGGCCCTCGAGTCGACGCTGCGCGCCTGCCTCGACCCGGCAGCGGCCTTCAAGGAACTTCCCGCGCTGCGGATGATGGCGGAGCCGGAGGATGCGGTGCGGGCTCGCGCCAGGCGCCTGAAGCGAGCGGTAGATTCGGCCGGCCTCGCCGGTTTCGAGACCGAGGTGGTCGCAGAGGTTTCTCGCGCCGGGGGCGGCTCGCTCCCAACAGCCGAGATCCCAACATACTGCGTGCGCATCACCCATGAGTCCCTCTCTGCCGATACGATCGAGGAGCGCCTCAGGGGAGCCGAGCCGCCGGTCCTGGCACGCGTCAAAGACGAGGCCCTCCTGCTCGACCTTCGTACGGTGGCTGACGCGGAGGTCCGGTTGCTCTCGCACGCCATAGCGTCCCTGGATTGACCGGCACGGAGATCCTCTTGACTACACCCGCAGCGCGCCGAAATCTCATCATCGGGACCGCCGGGCACATCGACCATGGCAAGACGGTCCTCGTCAAAGCGCTCACCGGCCGCGACACCGACCGCCTCGCGGAGGAAAAGGAACGCGGCATCTCCATAGACCTCGGCTTCGCGCCCATGGTCCTCTCCGACGGTTCGACCGTGGGTATCGTGGATGTACCCGGTCACGAGAACTTCGTACGCAACATGATGGCTGGAGCCACAGGCGTCGACCTCGCGCTGCTGGTGGTCGCGGCCGACGACGGGGTGATGCCACAGACGAGGGAGCACCTGGCGATCCTGGACCTGCTCGGCGTCTCCCGGGGCGTGGTCGCCATCACCAAGATCGACGCGGTCGAGCCCGACCTCATCCCGCTGGTCGAGGACGAGGTGGGCGAGCTGCTGGAAGGCACCCCTCTCGAGGGCTCCCCCGTGGTTCCGGTGTCGGGGATCACGGGAGAGGGCATTGATGAGCTCAGGTCGGTAATAGAGCGCCAGGCGGCGCAGGTCCACTTGAAAGACGAGGCGCTTCCGGCGAGGCTCCCCGTGGACCGGGTGTTCACTCTGCGCGGCATCGGGACGGTGGTCACCGGCACCCTCTGGAGCGGCAGCATATCGACGGGCCAGCGGCTGGAGCTGCTGCCGCGCGGCGACGAGGTGCGTGTCCGGTCGCTGGAAGTCCACGACTCCGAACGCGAGCTCGTCTATGCCGGCGAGCGCGTGGCGGTCAACCTCGCCGGGGTCGCGAGGGACCAGGTCCTGCGCGGGGACGTTCTCGCCGAGCCCGGCTACCTGCGCCCCACGTACATGATCGATGCCCGCGTGCGCCTTCTGCGCGACTGGCCCAAGCAGGTCAAGCGGGGCGCCAGGATCCGCTTCCACCACGGCACGCGTGAAATCCTCGGACGGCTGTACCCGCTCGAGGGAGACCTCCTCAGGCCCGGTGAGTCCCGGCAGGCGCAGCTTCGCCTCGAAGAGGTGGTGGTCGTGGCGCCAGGCGACCGGTTTGTGGTAAGGAGCTACTCGCCGGTTACCACTATCGGCGGCGGAGCGGTCGTGGACGCCCACCCGTCCAAGCACAAAGTCAAAGACCCGAACGCCGTCAGGCAGTTCGGGGAGCTGGAATCAGGTGAGCCGGCGGCGGTGGTGCGGGTGCTCCTCGAAAGGAGGGAGGAGCCGGCCTCCCGTGAGGCGCTCGCGCTCGCATCGGGTTTCGCGCCGGAAGTCGTCGAGGAGGGGCTGAAGGACCTCACCGGATCCGGACAGGCAATCTCACTGGGCGAGAAGAGCGCCCAGGTATTCCTCTCAGCCGCGAAGTACCAGGCGTTCACGGATGAGATCACTGGCGCGCTCCATGATTTCCATGAAGCGAAACCGCTGTCAGAGGGGATCGCCAAGGAAACCCTCAAGAAACAGGTGCTGGCTTCCTGGGACACGCGGTCGGCTGACATCCTCATGGATGCGCTCTCAGCGGGCGGCATCATTGAAACGAGTGGAAAGGTGGTCAGGCTGCCAGGGGCTTCAGCCGCGGTCACGTCCGAACAGGAGACCATGCTCTCGTCGATAGTTCAGAGAATCGACGCCCACCCGGTCTCGCCGCCGACCGTGAGTGAGCTTTCGAACGAGCTCGGTCTGACCAGGCAGGCCATCGCTGAGCTCCTGGGCATAGCCGAGAAGGACGGGCGCCTGGTGAGGGTCTCGCCGGACCTCTACTTCTCACCCGGGGCCGTCTCGCGGGTCGAGACAGAGCTGCGCTCGAGCATCGGTCCTCAGGGGATAACGGTCAGCGAGTTCCGCGAGTCGGTCGGAACCAGCCGTAAGTATGCGCTTCCGCTGCTGGAGTACTTCGATCGGAACCGCGTGACGGTGCGCGTAGGCGACGTCCGCAAGCTGAGGTAATCATGTATGATGTTTCTCGCGGAATATCGGAGGTGGATCCGTCCTGGTGGGCGGCGCGGTCTTCAAAACCGTTGTGGCGTCTTGATCGGCGCTGGGTAAGTTCGATTCTTACGCACCTCCGCCATGAAATCGAGGTGGCGCCACTTGGGCCTTGACATATCTCTTCTGGAAACGTTCACGCTCGTGGCCGACCTGGGCTCGTTCAGCGGTGCTGCGCGACGGCTGGGACTCACCCAGCCCGCGGTCTCTTTCCAGGTCAAAGCCCTGGAGAAAGAGCTGGGGGCTTCCCTGATCGACCGCTCCAGGGGAAAGGTCGTGCTGACACCGGCGGGAAGGACCGCGTACGCCCACGCGCGGAAGATACTCTCCGACCGCGAAGAGATGATCGCCGATATCCCGCGCACGACCGGCGAGGTCAAGGGGCAGCTCCGCATCGGGGCGAGCACCGTCCCCGGTGAGTTCCTGCTCCCGCCCACTCTCGCCGAGTTCAAGCGCCACTACCCGGAGGTGACAATCGCGCTGGAGATCAGCGACTCGCAGGGCGTGGTCCGTTTGGTCGAAGGCGAGAAGGTGGAGATCGGCTTTGTGGGCCTCCGGCCAGACAGCAAGCTCGAGGTCAAGCCGTTCGCCGAGGACCGCATCGTCATCGTCACACCGGTGCATCACTCGCTTTCCCGCAGGAAAAAAGTAACCCTAGCCGAGGTCGCCGGTGAGCAGTGGGTCGTGCGCGCCGAGTCGAGCGGGACCCGCAGCCGATCGGAAGCGGCGTTCCGGGACGCAGGCGTCTCCACGGACGATCTGGACGTAGTCGCGGAGATGGGCTCGACGCAGGCGGTGCTCTCAGCAGTAGCCGCGGGCATGGGTATCGCGATGGTGAGCGACCGGGCGGCCATGGAGCCTTCAAAGGGAGGCCTGGTGCGACTGCTGGAAGTCAGCGGCGCCGAACTGACCAGGCAGTTCTACGCCGTGTATTCCAGCGAGCGGCCACTGTCACGCGCGGCTGAGGAGTTCATGAAAGCGACCTGCAGTGCTTGAGAAGCTTGCCGGGCCGTCGGCAATCATCTCCGTCAGTTCGTCCTCGAAGAAATCAGGCAAAAGCACGGTCGCGGCTTTTCTGGTGCGCGAGCTGGACGCGGAATACGCCTTGAAGGTCAGCAAGGGGAGCCATTCTCCTTCTCCAATAGTCACCGACCCCGAACTCATCTCCCGGGCCGGCACCGACACCGGGGCCCTGGTCAGCGCCGGCGCCAGGAAAGTCATCTGGGTGAACGCTTCCGAGGGCAAGCTGGACGTCGAGCTTCAAGAGGCGATCGGGATGTTCCCACCCGGTGGCGTCCTCGTCGTCGAGGGCAACAGCGCGCTGGAGCACCTGCCGGTCGACTTTGCCGTCTTTGTGATGACTGTGCCGTTCGAGGAGTTCAAACCCTCTGCCGGGGCCGCCCTCGAGAAAGCGGACCTCGTGCTGGTGGACAGGAGAGGGTCACTCGCGCCGGAACCCCAAGAGAGACTCAATGCGGCGCTCGCGGGGAAAGTCCCGGGGGCGAGGGTCATGTTCTATTCCAGCGAAGCGGAGCTCGATGAAGCGCTGAGCGAGACCGCTCTGATGGCACGCTCGAGAACACCCCACACTTGACCGGCACAGAGGCATCCTGCGCGAGTCGCCGCACTTCTTCAAAAAAAAGCCCGGGGCCAGGCAAGCGCCTGACCCCAGGACAGTCTATCCGTTGTCTTGTTGTGCTACTTGTCAGCCTCGGCAACTGGCACCGGCTTGATGGCACCGAACCTCTTCCGCACCACGACGCGGTTGAGCACAGGCACCATCGCGTTGCCGATCAGGATAGAGTATGCAACCGCTCCGGTGGGAGCCGCGTACATCCTGATCACAACGACCAGCACGCCGATCAGCACTCCATAGAGTAACTGTGCCGTCTTATTGTCGGGACTGGTCACCCAGTCGGTCGCCATGAAGAACGACCCCAGCATCAATCCGCCGGCCAGGATCATGTACAGAGGGTTCGCTCCCAGTATCGCCGAGAGGATGAACACCGTGCCGATGATCGCGGTCGGGATGTGCCACGTGATGTGGCCCTTGTACATGAGGTAAGCAGCGCCGACGATGACCGCCACGACTGATACCTCTCCCATCGCTCCACCCGCGTGACCCAGGAACAACTCCCAGTAGCCGGGCCTGATGCCGTTGAGCGCTCCAGCCTTGATGAACGTGAGCGGGGTCGCCGAAGTGACGCCGTTCAGGCTCCCGAGGTTGTAGACCGCGCCCGCAAGCGCCCAGAACCTGGAGATGATCAGGAGCGACACGAAGCCGAACAGAGCCGGGTTGAACACGTTGTAACCGAGCCCGCCCATGAGCTCCTTGACCAGTGCCACCGCTATGATCGTTCCGATCATCGCATACCAGAACGGAACGGTCGGGGGCAGCAGAAGAGCCACGAAGAGCCCTGTCACTATCGCGCTGAAGTCGCCGATATTAGGCTTCCGCTTCATGATCTTGCGCATGACGTACTCTGAGCCGATGGCCGCGAGTACGCATGCCGCCAGGTTCACGAGCGCGTAGAGCCTGAAGAACCCGATCGCAACCGCTATCACAGGGATGAGAGCAATTGCCACGTCCCTCATAGCGTTGCCGATATCGTCTTTGCTCTTGATATGCGGCGGAGCCGACATTAGAAAGTCACGGTCTGCCATTTAAGTCTCGCCCCCTTCCTATTTCTTGCTGGCGGCTGCGAGTTCCGCCTTTGTTTTGCGTACGTAGGCAACATGCTGTATCCGTGCGGGACACACGTACGAGCAACAACCGCATTCGAAGCAGTCCCTCGCTCCGTACTTGTCGGCAAGCTCCCACTGGCCTCTCTTCGCGTGCTTGACGATGAAGTTCGGCGTCAGGAACATCGCGCAGGCGTCCAGGCACTTGTCGCACCCGACGCACTGCTGCTCCTCCGACTGCTCGACGGCCTCTTCCGTGAGGATGAGGATGCCGCTCGTGCCTTTGACGCACGAGGCAGAGAGGTCCTTCTGGGCGAAGCCCGTCATCGGGCCTCCCATGATGACCTTGCCCGGAGCGCCGATCATGCCTCCGCACTGCTCGATCACGTGAGCGATCGGGGTGCCGACCTTGACCTTGACGTTTCTGGCCGTCTTGATGCCGGGGCCGGTGACCGTTATGACCCTCTCGATGACCGGTTTGCCTGTCGAGGCGGCTTCGAAGAGGGCGACCGCGGTCTGGACGTTCTGGACCAGGACCCCGACCTCGCTCGGCAGCTTGCCGGGAGGCACCCTGCGCCCTGTGATCGCGTCGATGAGCATCTTCTCAGCGCCCTCGGGGTACTTGACCTCGAGGAGCACTACCTCGATGTCGGGCTCGTTCGCGACCGCAGCCGAGATCTTGTCTGCCGCGTCCATCTTGTTGGCCTCAACACCGATATAGCCCTTCTTGGCGCCGACGGCCTTCATCATGAGCCTGAGCCCGGCGATGAGGTCTTCTGTCCTCTCCAGCATCAGCCTGTGGTCGCAGGTCAGGAACGGCTCGCACTCGCAGCCGTTGATGATGACCGTGTCGATCGGCTTGTCTTTCGGCGGGGACAGCTTGACGCTGCTCGGGAACGCCGCTCCACCCAGTCCGACCAGGCCGGCTTCCTTGGCTATCTCCCTGATCTGCTCCGGCGTCAGGTTCCCCACGTCACGCTTCTCGGTGAACTTCGCGGGCTGGTTCTGGTCAACGCCGATCACGACGCACATGACGTCGGCGCCGGTGAAGTTCTTACGCTCCTCGATGGCTTTGACCGTTCCCGCGACACTCGAGTGCACGGGCGCCGATACGAACGCTTCGGTAGCGCCGATCTTCTGGCCTGCCTCGACCCTGGCACCAACGCTGACCGTCGGGCTGTTGGGCGCTCCAACGTGCTGTTGCATCGGGATTACCACTTCAGCAGGGAGGGAGATGTCTTCCGTTGCCTTGCCGGCGGTGGCCTCCTTCTGGTATGGGGGATGAATTCCGCCCCTGAATGTCTTGAGTTCCACCTGTTTCCCTCCTCTCTCAGTTCTCCAGCTTGTTTTTTTCTTCGAGGCCACGGTTGCGCGCGTTGATTATGCCGTTGATGACAAGCGCAGCAACGATCCCGACAGCGGCCAGGCCGCCGTACGGTTTGGCCAGTGCCTTCCAGACCTCCACCGAGGCGGGCACCTTCGGCTCCGCCGGCAGGCTGTAGGCCGCAGGCGGCGAGGTGAGGACGTAGAGATAACGCAGACCGTTCAGCTGGCTCTCGCCGTAGATCTGAGCGTCCTTCACACCCGCCTTCTTCAGCACTTCCACCCTAGCAGCCGCCTTCAGCAGCAGCTCGCTCCGGTTGCCGAACGACAGCGTGCCTGGGGCGCACACTTTGACGCAGGCCGGGATGTCGAAGCCCGGCTGGGCGTTCGAGACCCTGTCCACGCACATCGTGCAGCGATAGACGCCGCGCTTCTTCTGCTGGTAGCCGGGAACGTCGAACGGGCATGCGACCCTGCAGTAGTTGCAACCTATGCACTTCTTCTCATCGGTCACCACTGACTTCAGGGTCGAGCCGTCCGCAAGGGCTACTTCCTGGTGCGTCGTAGCGTTCGGCGGGCAAACCTCCACGCAAGCGGCGTCAGTGCAGTGCATGCACTGGTACTTGGTGAACAGCCATTTCATCTGGCCGTCGAAATGCTCGTTGAACAGGATGCGCATCCAGGTCTTTGAACTCAATGTCGGTGGGTTCTCGTACGACCCCATATTGACCGTCTTGTCGAATGAGTTCTGGTTCCATTGCTTGCAGGCGACCTGGCAGGCGCGGCAAGCGGTGCATTTGGACGTGTCGACTAGTATTGCCTTCTCATCAGCCATGCCACATCACCTCCTATGCTTTTACGATGTCGACCAGGAACGCCTTGTACTCAGGCGTGGTCGTGTTGCAGTCACCGATGTTGGGAGTAGTCTGGTTGCCGGCGTAGTTCTTGCCGTCGGGGCCGCCGGTTATGTAGCCGGTGTACCCGTAGTGATACGGCATGTTGACCACGTCGGCGGGCTTTCCATCGACCGTTATCACCTGGATACGGTCGGTGACAAGCGCGACGCAGTTGACCTCGCCGCGGATGCTCTTGACCGTTACCCACTCACCGTTCGAGATGCCCTTGCGCTTTGCCAGGTCCTTCGACATCTCGACGAACATGTTGGGCTGCATCTCTGCAAGCCAGGGCATGTTGCGGGTCATCGTTCCTGACTGGAAGTGCTCGGACACGCGGGACACCCCGCAGATGATCGGGTACTTGGGGTCGCCAGCGGGCGCCAGCTTGTCCATCGCGGAGTCCCATATCTTGACCACGGGACTGTTCTGGCTGCCGTTCATGGCGTTCTTGAACGGGGTCTCGACCGGCTCGTAATGCTCTGGGAACGGTCCATCGACCATTCCGGAGCCAGGAGCGAATAACCAGCCCATGCCGAAGTTCAGCATGATGAACGGGTTCGCCGCCGATACCGCGGGCGGTACGGGCGGGCTGCCGGGCTTCGTCGCGTCGACGTAAGAGAAGTCGGGCACGTCCACGGTGACCCACTTGGCGCCGTCCCACTTGACGATGTTCTTATCCGCCGACCACGGCTGGCCAGCCGGGTCCGCCGAGCAGCGGTTATAGACGATGCGCCGGTTGACCGGCCAGCACCACGCCCAGCCTGGATATATCGCCACGTTGCCTTTGTCCTCGTTGTTGGTCCTCTTGGCCAGGTTACCCTTGGTCTTGGCGAACGAAGCCTGGGCCGCGGCCTTCTTGGCCGGGTCGGGATCCGTCATGCCGGGGTAATCGGCTTCATCGGGATAAACACCCGAGTAGACCCAGTTACCGCAGGCGGTCGAGCCGTCAGCGGCGAGAACCGTGAAGTTCTTGAGCCGCTTCTTGGTAGCCCAGTTGTAGCCGTTAAGCTCGGCGAGGACCTGCTCCAGGTCGACCTTGTCGCCGTACGGCCAGTAGAGGTTGAGGACGGCATCGCGGTTCGGAGCCTTCGCGTCAGCTTTGTAGAGCTCGACCAGCTTCTTCTGGATAGCGCTCAGGATGTCGCCGTCCGGCTTGGCGTCGCCCTTGGGCTCTGCTGTCTTGTAGAACCACTGGACGACGCGGCCCGTGTTGGAGAACGTCCCCGCGTACTCTCCGTTGGCGGCTGCCGGCAGCTTGTACACCTCGGTCTTTATCGAGCCGGGGTTCGCGCCGGGCCGCTTCCAGAAGTTCGGCGTCTCGGTGTCGAATATCTCGGAGACGACCATCCAGTCGAGGTTCTCCATGGCCTTGGTCTCCATGTCGGAGTTCGGGCCGCCTACCGCGGGGTTCTGACCAAAGCAGACGAGCCCCTTCACCGTGCCCGCGTACATCGCCTCGAACAAGGAAATGTGCGTGTAGTTCACGCCGTCCTTGACCCTGGGCACCCAGACGTACCCGAACTGGTTCTCGGGCTTCGCGGCATCGCCGAACATGGCCTTGAGCATGCTCGCGATGAACTTCGGTGTGTTGCTCCAATAGGCGGAGCCCACAGCCTTGAGCCGCGCCTGGTTATAGGCGTCGAGCGTGGGGTTCTTCGCGCTGTTGGGGACCGGGTTGTATCCGGTCCACAGGTGCGACAGCATGCCCTGGTCCGTCGAACCCTGGACGTTTGCGCAACCCCTGAGGGCCGCTATGCCGCCGCCCGGGACTCCGATGTTGCCCAGGATGAGCTGGAGCATCGCGAAGGTCCGGATGTTCTGCGCGCCATAGCTGTGCTGGGTCAGACCCATCGCGTACAGCAGGACGCCGCTCTTGCCGCGCTGGTAGGTCGAGCAGTAAGCCTTGGCGACTTCCTCGAACTTGGCCTGCGGGATACCGCAGACCTTTGCGACCATATCGGGCGTATAGCGGCTGTAATGCTTTATCATCAACTGCCACACGGTCTGCGGGTTGGTGAGCGTCGGGTCCTTGAGGGGCTTGCCGTCGGGTCCGAGCTGGAAAGCCCAGGTCGTCGTATCGTACTTCGCGGACTTCTTCCCTGTCTTCGGGTTCACCGTCTCCTTGAAGCCGGAGAACTGCCCTGTCTCGGGGTTGAAGCTGTACTTCGGGTCGACCAGGAACGCCGAGTTCGAATAGTTGTTCACGAAATCCCAGTTGATCATGTTGTTCTTGATCGCGTAGTTGATCAGCGCGCCGAAGAACGTGATGTCCGTGCCAGGCCTCGTCTGTGCGAAGATATTCGCCTTGGCGGCCGTGCGGGTGAACCTAGGATCAACGACGATAAGTGTCGCTGGGTCCTTCTCCCGGTTCATGGCTTGTTCGATCCACTTGAACGTGATCGGGTGGTTCTCGGCGGCGTTGGATCCACAGACCATGAAGGCGTCGCTCATCTTCAAGTCCTGGATCTGGTTGGTCATGACACCTCGTCCGTACGTGGCCCCCAAACTGGGGACTGACGGACCGTGTCACAAACGGGCGTGGTGTTCTATGTACACCACGCCTAGCGCGCGAAACAGCTTCTGGTACAGGTAGTTGCCCTCGTTGGAGAGTTCGGCACTTCCGAGAGTGCCGATGGCTTCGGTGCGGAGAGCCGGGACCTTCTGCCCCGTGGGATTGCCGTCCGCCCCTATGATGTCGTCTTCCGCAATCCAGCTGGCGTCTCTGGTGTCCTTGATCTTCTGAGCTATCTGGGTGATAGCCTGATCCCAGGAGATCTCCTGCCAGCTGGACGATCCCTTGGCTCGATACAGCGGCTTGGTCAGCCTCTCGTTGTTTATCTCGCCGTCGACGTAAGACTTCTGGATGAGAGCCGCGCCCTTGCTGCACAGCGTCCCGAAGTTGATGGCGCAGTCGGGGTTGCCCTCGACGTTCACCACATGGGGGTGGCCGCCTTCCTCCTCGGTGGCAACGATAGTCCCGCAGCCCACCGCACAGAAGGAACATACGCCAGTAGTCTCAGTCGCTTTGACGATCCGGAGAGGTTGCTTTGCCGCGCGCTTCGGCAGCTTGATACCGAGGTTTGCCAAAGCCACGGCACTGACACCAGTACCGGACAGCTTTAGAAAATCTCTGCGCGTAAGATCCATGTCCCCCCCTCACTTTCCTAGGTTTTACTTACTTGATGGCCATTCGAATCAGCGGATAATCAGACTCCGCCAGGTGAAAAGAAAAAATCCACCCCCCTAAGGTCTGTCTTCTTCTCTGACTGTTGAATTGGGAATCAGCGCCTGATTCTAACGGTCACAGCCAGACGCCGAGTTCAACCCTTCCTCGCTCGCGGCGGTATCCAGACCGAGCGTGACAATGTCTTCAAGCGGTAACAGGACGATCTCATCACTGTTTCGCATGTCGACTGTCTTGACATATCTCTTGCATGCCCTGCAGTAGTTCGCCCTGCGACTCGGATCGTCCTCCAGGTACAGGTAATCGAGAGACCCCTGCACCTCGTTGCAGAACGGGCATGACGCCCTCTGCAGATTCCAGCCCGTGTGGCACAGCGAGCACTCGACTACCCAGAGTCCATCTCCGGACCGGTACTGGCCTATCAGAGGAGCTCCCCCACACGCGGGGCAGAAACCCTTCTGCCACAGAGACTGCTCCAGCATAGTCGTGAGCATACTACCACATCTCCTGTAGAACGGCGCAAGCCCTTCCCACAGAATATTTTTGGCAAGTTCAGCCTCCGGATCCGAGAGCTTTTCGTCGAGCCCGAAATCGAGGTCGCTGCCCGTTATCAGGGCATCGCGAGTCCCGGGCAGGGAATCGTCAGACAGGCACGGCCAGGACGCGGGATCGCTTTTGAAAGGGGCTCCGCCGGGGCTGTTCTCAACGATCGCGGAGTAGATCCCTGACACCAGCTCGCGGTACCTGGCCGGGTCGATGTCCAGAGTGCACGGATCCAGCAGCGGCTCACCCGAGAGCAGCCTGCTCTCCGTGTCTATCTCATCGAGCGATGCGATATTGCATTCAATTGAATCGAGGGCGGCCTGCTGCACCTCCATGATGGCCCCATAGAGCCGCAGCGCGTCGGCGAACTCCGGGTATCGCTCTGCGTACCTCTCGACTCCTTGGCGGACAGCGACTACTCCGGGGTCAGAGGTCTCAACTATCATATTTTCTCCTTTGATGGGGACAACAGGAATCCATGTCTCGAATCATGCTACAAAGGCTTAGTTCCGCGCTAGTTCTCCACGCCTGCAGCTTCTATTGCCGCGGCGGCGGTCGCCCTGCGTTTTCGGGTGGTCAACTTGGCCAGGGCGATGCTCAAGATGTAGAGGATCCCCATGGGGATCGCGACGAGGGTCATCGTCACCGGGCTCCAGTCAGGGGTGATGACGGATGCTACGAACAGGATGATGATGATCGCCCAGCGCCACTGCTTTATCAGGGTCTCCGGAGTGACCACGCCGAGGGCGACCAGCAACCATATGAAGATCGGCGTCTCGAAAGAAAAGCCGAGGCCGATCATGAACCACCCCATGAAAGTGACATACTGGCTCGCCGAGATAACAGGGTTCATCTGGTTTCCGGCGACCCCGAACAGCCAGTTGAGGCCGGGCGGCATGATGACCCTGTAGCCGAAGATGACCCCGATCGCGAAGAACGCCACGATCATGAACATGACCATGACTGTATAGCGCCGCTCCTTGGCCTTCATTGCCGGCGACACGAACGAGAGAATCTCGAAGAGGATCACGGGGATGGCCAGGATGACCCCGCCGAACAGCGCGAGCTTGAACCTGACCAGGAACGGTTCCATCGGCCCCATATAGTTGAGGGTGATGGTGCCGGCGGGGCCTTTCAGGATGGACAGAATGTCCCAGGCGAATATCCAGCCGACCGCGAATGCCACCCCGAGGGCGATGGCGCTCACGATTATTCTGCGGCGAAGCTCCTCCAGGTGCTGGAGGTAGGTCATCCGGACCGATGCCAATTAATGCCCCCGGCTCGGGGTCCTACGACTTCTGCTCGGTACCGGAAGGGGGCCCATCGAGGCTCTTCTGGACCTCTTCCTGGACCTTGTCGGTCGAGTCACGGAAGGCGCGAAGCGCCTGCCCGACCGACTGCCCGACCTTGGGGAGGCGGGACGGCCCGAAGATGACCAGCGCGATGATCAGTATGACTATCAGTTCCGTCGGTCCGAGTCCAAACATCTTCAAAACCCCTTTTGCGTGGTTGGGACTGGCCTTTCTATAGAGTCTGATGTTATAGATGGCCCTCTATACTGTCAATGATACTTCAAAACCGGCGGGACTCCTGCGGGAGGCGTTCTACCTCAACTCACCGGTGTTGCATTGCTATTTCACGCATCCTGTCTTTGCGCACCGGTGGTGCATTGCTTCGCAACGCACCACCGGTGTGAGTTTTCAAGTGCCAATGCACTGTTGGGTCAGGATAAATCCTGCCCCCTCATTGCTTCGCAACGCACCACCGGTGCAATATTTCACGCAGCAATGCGAGGGCTGCTTTTACTCACCGGAGGTGCATTGCTCCGCAACGCACCACCGGTGCATCATTACACGGGCCAATGCCCGGTCTGGTCAGGCTAAAGCCTGCCCGCTATAAAACCTGCCCGCTAGGTCCGCCGGTAGACGAAATCGGCAAGCTGCTTCAGATTGCGGCATTCGGACACGGCATCACAGTGCCCCTGGTAGGAACCGATCACGCTGTCACCGGTGTCCCACCTGTCGCGCGACTCCGGGTTGAGCCAGTAGACCTTGCGCGCCCTCTCCCTGATGTCCTTGAGCGCCTGGGACCTCGGGTCCCTGGCGTTGTTCCTGGCGTCAGACAGGATGAGGATGGTCGAGCGCGGCCCGAGGTCGAGCGCGTACTCCTTGCCGAACATCTCGAGCGCCCTTCCGATATCGCTGTGGCCGTCGCCGTCGACGACCGCCGCCTCGCGGTAAACGCGTTCGATGGACTCCTCGATGTCGAACTGGTCGAAGCAGTCGGTGACCTCGTCGACGCGGTCGATGAACGCGAAGCTCCTCACGGCCTTGAACTGCTGGTGCAGGCTGTAGACGAGCTGCAGCGTGAAAGTGCTGAAGGTGCGGACCGAGCCCGAGACGTCGCATAAGATCCACAGCTCGGGCTTGGCGGGGACGCGCTTCTTGTACTTCACGTCGAGGGGCACACCTCCGCTGGACAGGCTGTGGCGAAGCGTGTTGCGGATGTCCACGCGGCCGCGGCGCCCGGCGCTCTGTCGCCTGGCGATGCGGGCGGCGAGCTTCCTGGCGAGCGCGGGCAGCACCCTGCGCATATCCTCGACTTGTTTCAGTGACGCGTTCATGAAGTCTATCTCTTCAGGGCGTGGGGGGAGCTTCTCCCTGCGGCGGGCGGCATCCATCCCCCGCTCCAGAGCGATCCTTCGCCTTATCTCGCGGTCGAACGCCCTTCGGAAGAGTGCCACCCGCTCGCGGAGCTCCTCCAGTGCCAGCACGGGCG
>Ga0209538_1000112_pt1 | contig 47437 bp, 42 predicted proteins | sample BarGraNGADG00211_2_FD_184492 | JGI IMG/M metagenome (GOLD analysis project Ga0209538, IMG submission 184492) | Arctic peat soil microbial communities from Barrow, Alaska - Barrow Graham LP Ref core NGADG0004-211 (SPAdes) (version 2) | ecosystem: Environmental > Terrestrial > Soil > Wetlands >... | reverse complement strand
AATAATTTGGACAGCTTGTTCTGTCATCTGAGAGTTCCTCCTTTTTTGTTTTGCCAAACTCAATTATGGCAGGAACTCTCTCTTTTTTGTCCCTTTCTTTGCATCTAACGACTTTTGAAACTGTAACACGTACCTTCCTATTAAATGCTGCCGCATAATTGCGACGGTATAATTAACTCTTGCTTTTCCATCCAAACAGGAACCGCCCATGAAACAAAAATTATTGAGCAATTCCCAATACCTCTTCATCCAGAAAGAAAAACAACTACTGCAGGATTCCTTGCTCCAGTTGACTGATTTGAATCTGTCTTCAGGGTCCATCCAAACGCTGCAAAATGCCATTACCCAACTGGATGAGCTTTTCCTGCTGGTCATCGTCGGTGAGTTCAATGCCGGCAAAAGCGCCATTATCAATGCCCTCCTCGGTGTTCCCGCCCTCAAAGAAGGCGTTACCCCGACCACAGCCCGGGTTACGCTTGTTCGGTATGGCCAGGAACCCGGCGAACAAATAGTGGACACGGGTTTTAGCATTTACAGCTACCCATTGCCCCTCCTGAAAGTTTTGAACATTGTCGACTCCCCCGGCACAAATGCCATCATTCGCGAGCACGAAAAGCTCACCAATGATTTCGTTCCTCGCTCGGACCTGGTCCTCTTTGCCACTTCAGCCGACCGGCCGATGACCGAAAGCGAGCGCCTCTTCCTGCAGAAAATTCTCGGCTGGGGGAAAAAGGTCACTTTTGTCATCAACAAATCTGATATTCTCGAGGATCAAGGCGCAATCGAAGAAGTCAAAGCTTTTGTGCTTGAAAACGCGGCCAAGATCCTTGGCAGCCAGCCGGATCTTTTCGTGGTCTCGGCCAAACAAGCCCAAAAAGCCCAGGCAACCGCCGACCCAGCCGAACAAGCCAGTTTGCGCCAGGCCTCAGGTTTCGATGCCCTTGAATCTTATATCAATGACACCCTGGATGATAACGCCCGCTTTGAACTTAAGCTCTTAAATCCTCTCGGTGTGCTCGAAAACCTCCAGCACCAGGCCGTAGCCACCAACCGCAATCAAACCGCTGACCTCTCGCAGGATAGCATCTTGGTTGGTAATCTCGAAGGCACCATTAACATCTACGAGAAAGAACTAAAAGCCGAAGTACCCTCACGGCTTGCAGAAGTTGAGAATGTACTGCAGCGTTTCGAACTGCGTGGGCAGGAATTTTTTGACAACACCTTCCGCATTGCCAACATCCGCACCCTGGCAAATACAGAAAAAGTAAAAGCCAAATTTGAGCACGAAGTAGTTGCCGATGTTTCCCAGGAAATTGATGAAAAAGTGCACAACCTGATTGATTGGTTGGTAGATAAAGATTTACACACCTGGTATCAGGTAGCGGGTGCTCTTGAGCGCCGTCAGGCAGCCAGCCAACGCGAAATGCCCGCTGGCCTCAACCCGCATAGCAGCAAACGCGCTGAGCTGATTGCCAGCGTTGGCCAGACCATCAAAGCCATTGTATCCGGCTACGACCGTCAGAAGGAAGCCGAAGATGTGGGAGTCTTAGTTACCGACGCTGTGTCGCAAACTGCCCTCCTGGAAGTTGGCGCTCTCGGCATCGGCGCGCTGGTGGCCACCATCATCACCACCCGGGCACTGGATGTTACCGGAATCGTCGCTGCTGGCGCACTTGCTGTGCTGGGCTTCTTTGTAATCCCCTACAAGAAAAGCCGTGCCAAGGAAAACTTCAAAAAGAGAATGGAGGAACTGCGCCAATCTCTTATGCAAACGCTGCGCAGCGCTTTCAACAAGGAATTTGAGCTTGCCATTTTGCGCCTGCGCGATAACGTTGCCCCATACACCCAGTATGTGCATGCGGAACAACTACGCCTGACTGCCAACGAAACCTCTCTAAACATTATGGGAGCAAAAATCCAGGAATTGAAGCAAGAAGTACCCGAGGTGCTCTGATCATGCCTTCCCTCACCCGACTGCTTCGCTCGCTTGCCTTTGCGTTCTTAGCATTATCTTTGCTTGCTGGATGCAGCCAATCTCAACCCCAGACCATCAGTCCGACCGTACCTTCCGCCACTGAAAAAGCCAACCCGGTCTTGCACTTCGTCAACTTCCAGGGTGGTTACGAGTTCAGCGTGCCATCTGAGACCATTGTGCGTGTCACAGCTGGCCAGTCGCTCATCGATTACCAATCGCCCCAGGCGCGCCTGAATGTCGTTGGCACACGGTCCATGACCTCAGCCTATCAGCCCACCGAAATTATGGCAATGGTACTGTCCTCTCTTTTTGAGAGCAACACCCCTTTGGAGGTCAGCAACCAGCAGGAATTGACCGTCGCCGGTCACCCGGCCATTCAGCAAGACTTCAATAGTGGCTCTGGTGAGACCGCTATCTCAGGCAAAGTGGTCGTTTTTAAACCTTCACCCACCGGCTTTTTGCTTATTCTGGGCAGCGCTCCCCTGGTTGGCGGCTTGCCTACCTTTGCAAATTCTGCCCAACCGCTCTATGAGGCATTTCTGGATGACGTCGTTGTGCTGTCAGATGCCGACTTGAAAGACGCGGAGGTTTGTCCGGTGGCCGCAAAGGCCGACTACGGCACTGTCTCAGATATTCCCATCAAGATTGGTGGGGGGCAGGTTCTTGGCTTGGCCAGGGAGCTTGCCTATCTTGACAATCTCCTCGACCAGGAAGGCGAGCTTTTCTCCTATCGCCGCCTCGGAATAATGAATGCATCTGGCAAAGCCCTTGACCAGGTGAAACTCATCCTGGCTGGCAAGGAACTGACCCTCTATTTCGATCTTGAAAACTACGAACCCCTCTTTGCGCCAGTTGGCATGCAATGTATGGGAAAATTCCCTCTTGTAGAACCCTAAACTAAAGGACCTATCATATGAAGTTTCTTCGATTCCCAACCCTGCTTCTCTGTGCCACGCTCTTGCTTTCAGCCTGCACATTACCTGCCACACCTACGCAGGCACCCTCCGCGCCTAGCACGGATGCAGTCCCCAACCCAAGCCAGGCGGCTGTGCCCCTTGCCGTAACAGCATCAGCAGCCACCCCAGCAGTTGGAGCCACCGCGGAGTTGCCCTCCGTCCAGATCACGCCCACTGAATTCTTCAAGGTTATTGTGCCGCTCGGCCAGTTTAGTTTCCTCAGCCCGACCGACGCAAAAGTGACAGTGATGGGTTCGAATGCCTCAGCTTCCTGGGATAACCTTAATCTGTTGGTTGGGGTTGCCTATCGCGCTAACACAGTGGATGCCATCGATCCCCTTGCTGCGGTGGATTTAGGCATTCTCAATGAAATTGGCATCGACCCCGGCAAGGTGCAAGTAAGCCAGGGTGATGAAATAACCGTCTCAGGCTATCCCGCCCGCATCACCAACCTTTCCATTGATATTGATCAGGCTCCTCTTAAAGGCGAAGCCCTTTCGATTATCCTTACCGATCATTCCTACCTATTTGTATTTGGCTTCCAGATGATGGTCAAGCCCACTAACGACTGGGAAAAGGATGGCAAAATGCGCTTCCAGCAGATTGCCAGGTCCATCAGCTTTGATTCCAATGCTGATTCCAGCCTGTACGTGCGCTGTGATATGGCCAAGGATATTGACTATGGCTACAAGCAGGAAAAACCTATCAAGGTCGGCGGCGGAAAATTACTAGGCAATATCCGGATGGAAATCTTCATCAACAACTTGATGGATGCAAAAACCAGTTCTGTCCTCGCGATTTCTCCACTCGATCCTATTCAGGTTGGCAGCCAGACCCTTTATCCGTGGGAATTCACTTCCAACAATGTGACGAAGATAATTTACATTGATACGGCTAATTTTGAGGACCCGAAAACCCCCATCGGCATCACCTGCCGCGGCACCCTGCCGAGTGTCGAACTCGTAAAACCGTAATATTTGGACTTTTCGTTGTTGAACAATCTCCGCCTAGTGATCTCGTAGGAATTGTTGTCCTGAAAAATATTGTCACCCTGAACGTAGTGAAGGGTCTTCTAGAAAACCAAGAGGGTAAATTGGAACCCGAGGGGCTTTTTAGCCCCGATTCCTTACTAGAAGATTCTTCGCTTCACTCAGAATGACAAATTAAGACAAATATCCAAAATTGACATTAAACTTCTACACTATGAACCACGAATTTTGTGTTTACATTCTGACAAACTGGAATGACAAGGTTTTATATATTGGTGTCACGAACGATCTACAGCGAAGAGTATTGGAGCATAAAAACAAAACTATCGAGGGCTTTTCTTCACGATATAATTTGGAAAAGTTAGTCTATTACGAATGCGGTCAGTATATTAATGACGCAATCGCCAGAGAACATGAGAAAAAAGGCTGGATAAGGGCCAAGAAAATTGAACTCATCAGCGCTTTCAATCCAGAATGGAAAGATTTGTCAGTAGAGTTGGGATTTAACAATACCGGAACAAGGATAGACTAAGTGGCTTTGTAATCCTGAGTTCATTTTTTGTTTTTGTCCTACTGAACATTATTTTTTTGTCATCCTGAACACAGTAAAGGGTCTTCCAGATAGGAATCAGATTCTTATCCATGATAACCATTTTCCACCATTTACATTTTCTAGGAGGTCCTTCGCAAATTCGGCTAGGATGACAAGATTCTTAAGGTTGCTCTCCTTTTTTGTCACCCTGAACGCAGTGAAGGATCTTCCGGAAAGCCCATAGGGTTGATAGCCCCTAAAAGAGTGTTAGGCTCAGATTCTAGACTAGCAAAATCTTCCCGCTCCCCAGAACGGCAAGAATTGGATTCAATTTTTTCTCATCCAATTTGGATTTTCAGTTTTGTCACCCTGAACGCAGTGAAGGGCCTGCCAGAAAGCTCAAAATCGTGCTGGTAGAGCTGAAAGAGCACTTAGTTCTGATGCCTTGCTTGAGGTTCTTCCTCCATGGTACTTCGCACCGCGAGTATGCTACTCAGTAGTTTCGTTTAGAGTTACAAAAATCCAATCTCAAATGGACCTTAATTGGGAAACAATCTATCTTTTACAAGTAAACGAAAATGCTATTTTGTTTCCCCCAATACTTTGCCCTAACCTGCAAAATCCCTAGGGCGTGGCCTTCGGAGGCATGGTGCGGGTTGGAATGGGCGTGATGCTGGGTATCAACGTGCGCGTAGGCGTTGGCGTTAATGTCAGAGTCGGTGTTGCTGAAGGTAGCGGTGGTGTGCCAACCACTGAAAAATAACCACTCATCAGCCATTCTTCCCCAACAAAAAGCTGCAATTCATAAGCCCCTGGCAGCCAATCTTCCGCCGGCATCTCCAGTGTAGCCAAACCGTAGCCGCCAGAGCCGCCTTCCCATTTGCTGGTAGTCTGCCGAATGGCCTGACCATCCCGCAGCCAAACTTCGGACCATTGCACGCCCTGGTCCATATTGTTGTAAGAATAAAACCCAATCACCTTGTTCAGTGGGTTTTCAAAGACTTTACCCGGCTCAACAGGTTGATAATCCTTGTCGGCTTCGGTCGCAAAAACAAGCAAACTGAAGACCAGGTTCGGGTTCGGCGTAACCATCGAAACGAATTGGGTGGCTAACTCCGCTGGAATGTTGGGTGTGTTCGTAATCGAAGGTGTGTAAGTGAGTGTAGGGGTCAGTGTGATGGTTGGCGTCAGCGTAATTGTGGGTGTCAGGGTAATGGTGGGCGTCAGCGAAGGCGTCAAGGAAGGTGGAAATACTTGATAAGCGGCGCGTTCACCCCAGCGTAGATTCGTATAGGCAAATCCACCAAAAAGAACTGCCACCAAGAGCAGCGCCACCCCCTTTTCAAACAACTGCCGTCTTTTAAAGTAAAACGGAATCTTGCGGCTGCTGCGGATGGCCTTCAGTGCGGTTGAAACCGCCCAGATGGCCGCAAAAGTTGCCAGAATACTGAGCATGATGATGGTGGAGTGGACGTCAATGCGCATGGGTACTGCCTGAAATTATAGCAGTGATGCATTCCTCATCAAAAATCTTCGATTTACAGCAACAATGAAAAGCTAAATCTGCAGGATGGTCGTCACGGCAGTTGCGCCTGTTCCCCCCAAAGCCTGAATCATGCCGATCTTTGCGCCCTTGACCTGGCAGTCCCCAGCTTCGCCCCTAAGCTGTTGTACCGCTTCATAAGCCTGGTAAACCCCGTTGGCCGCCAAAGGGAAACCCCTGGCCTTGCAGCCGCCCATGGTCTGGCATGGCAACGAGCCCGTTCGGCTCAGCTCCCCATCCCGTGCTAACTTCCAGGCTTCGCCGCGTTGGGCAAAACCCGCTGCTTCCAGTGAAAGCATGGCATGCAAGGTGGTCGCGTCCTGATATTCAAAGAAGTCCAAATCCGCTATCGAAATCCCTGCCTTTTTACAGGCAGCCTGCACTGAAACCGCGGCAGGTTCAAAGAAGAGCGGGTCCGATCGGTCGTGTAAGGCCAACCTGCCACTGATCAAACTGCTGGCAGCAATTTTCACCGCCATATTGCGCTGCTTTTTGTTCAGTAGGTCTGCCCTGGTCAGCAGTAGCGCTGCCGCGCCATCCGCGTAAGGAGCTACATCAAAAAGGTTCAGCGGCTCGGCAATCTCTGCCGCTTTGCTATAAGCCTCTATGCTGATGGCTTTGCGGTACATGGCCAGCGGGTTTCCAGCCGCGTTCGCATGCGCCAGCAGCGGAAAGGCTGCCAAAACCGCTTTATCCACCTGGTACTCGTAGAGGTAGCGCTGCAACAATAACGCTGCCTGGGCGTTCAAGGTCATGCTGGTTTCAGACTCGAAATCAGCGTCCAGGGTTCGTGCCAGCATGGTCTCAAGCTCCGCGTCCACATTGTCGCTCACTTTTTCCACCCCAACCACAAGAGCCGTATCCACAAAACCTGAGCGGATAGCCTGCACAGCCTGGTACAAAGCCGCTGCGCCGCCCGCCTCGGCTGCTTCGATGGTGCTTCCCTCCGCGCCTCGCAAATTGGCATATTCGCAGATCAGTGCGCCTAAATTTGCCTGATGGCTGATGCCCGCAGCCAGCATATTGCCCACATAAACCGCTTGCGGTTCAAACTCAGGGGCTTCCCGGCGTGCCTGCAGGATTGCTTGCACAGCCATACTTCGCAGTGACAGGTCGAAGTGATAGCCAACCGGTAAGGCACCGATGCCAACGATGACAACTTCAGGGTTTTGCGTCATTTAACCACGATTTCCCCACGGTAGCGGACATAGGTTGCATAGTCGATTTCAACTCGCCGCGCGATGTACTCCTGCGTCTTTTTAGCTAGTCCCTGGCGTTCCTTCAGCGCGGCCGTGGTCTCGAGCACAAAGGCATCCGAACCCGCTCCTGAACCGTACGAAACCATCAAAATTCGTTGCCCGGGCCCAGCTTCATCCAATATTGCCGTCAGCCCAATCATCGCTGCCCCTGAATACGTATTGCCTATCACCGGGGAGAGCAACCCTGTCTTAATTTGTTCGGGTCTAAAACCAAGTTCTTTGCCAACCCGCTGCGGGAATTTGGTATTTGGCTGGTGGAAAACGGCATAATCAAAATCTGTTGCTTTGAACCCGGTTTCTTCCATCATCGTGCGCGCGGCGCTGCCTACATGTTCAAAGTAGGCCGGTTCACCTGTGAAGCGTTGCCCGTGCTCAGGATATACCGCGTGGGCACGTCGCCAGAAATCCGGCGTGTCATCCACAAAGGAATAAGCGACCTCTATCCGCGCCAGGGCTTCTTCTGCCGGCCCGATAATATAGGCTGCCCCACCGCAGGAGGCGGTGTACTCCAGCGCGTCCCCCGGTTTCCCCTGGGCGGTATCCATGCCGATCGCCAGCACGTATTCACCCATCTCTGAGCCAACCATACCCATACCAGCCACAAAGGCTTCCGTACCCGCTTTGCAGGCAAACTCCCAGTCTCCTGCGGAAATGTTCTTGGACGCGCCAATAGCCTCAGCCACCACCGTGCCACTGGGTTTTACCGCGTAGGGGTGCGATTCACTGCCCACCCAGACCGCCCGCAGCTTCTGCGGGTCAAGCTGGGCACGGGCCAGCGCGTTGCGCGCGGCTTCAATGGACATGGTAATCACATCCTCGTCCAGGCCGGCCACGGCTTTTTCCAGGATGGGCAAGCCTTTATCGCTGGCGCCCCAAACCCTGGCTACTTCCCGGGCTGGCAGCCGGTACATGGGCACATAGGCTCCATAGCCCACAATGCCAACTGCCCGCTTGGGTTTGAGCAAAAGTCCCTTGCTTTCCAAGGATTCCTTCACCTTTACATCTTGCTCAAGTTCCGGCCTCTCGGCCGCGGCTTGGAATGCGTTCATTTTATTCTCCAACTCTCCAAAATTTCTTGCGCGCGCGAAGCGCGGATATCACTCTCACTGATTAGTTGTGCTGTCAACCTGTCTATCTCACTCGGCTCAGCCCCCACCGCGATGGCAATCTGCCGGGCATGCAAAGCCATGTGACCGTGTTGAATGCCTTCGGTGGCCAAAGCCCTGAGCGCCCCAAGGTTCTGCGCCAAACCTACCGCGGCGATAATCCCGCCCAACTCACGTGCGCTCTCAACGCCCATCAATTTCAAGTTTGCTTTTGCTGTTGGATGCACACGTGTGGCACCTCCCACGATGCCTACAGCCATGGGCAGTTCAATTTCACCCACCAATTCGCCATGAGGGCCCTTTTTCCAGTGCGTTAAGCTGCCGTAAAGGCCTTTCTTAACGGCATAAGCATGCGCGCCCGCTTCAATAGAGCGCCAGTCGTTGCCTGTGGCCATCACCACCGCGTCTACCCCGTTCATAATACCTTTGTTATGCGTGGCTGCCCGATACGGATCAACCGCCGCGAAAGCCCAGGCTTCAATGATGCCATCCCGCACTTGCTCACCGCTGAAGTTTTCAAAACCCAGCGCATCAACCGGGATCTTACACAAAGCTTTCGCTAATCTGCGGTCAGCCAGGTTGCTGAGGATGCGCAAGCCCACGTGACCCCCGGTTATCTCTGCCACCGGTTCTGCAAGGCTTTCCATAACGGCGTTGACCATATTGGCGCCCATGGCATCGCAAACATCGTAAATCAAATGCAGCACCAGGAAAGGCCCCATAGGCGAGCGCTTGAACTGGCGTATTTCTATAACTCTTGGCCCGCCGCCGCGCGCCACATTTTTTAGATTGGCTTGCCTGGCAATGAGCAGAAGTTCTTCCTTATGTGCTTCCAGCGCCTTAACACCTGCTTCCAAATCCGGTAGGCGGCTCACCTGGAGTTGCCCAATCATTTCGTTCCCAGTCATCGAAGCCGTAAAGCCACCCCCCGCCAGCACCAACTTGGCCGCCATGGAAGCCGCTGCCACCACTGAAGGTTCTTCTGTGACCATCGGGATGGGAACGGAGCGCCCATTGATTAAAAAATTTTGGGCAATGCCAATAGGCAGGCTGTAAACCCCCACCACATTCTCAATCATGGCCGCTGCTCGGGAGACCGATAATCCACCTTCGGCTGAGTAAGCAACCAAATCTTCCGCTGTGAGAGCTGTACTTTCTTCCAATTGCGCCAGCCGTTCCGCCACATCCATGTCTCGGAATTTTTTAGCTTTGTTGGCCTGCTTCACGGTTTGCATGCTTGCCTTTATACCTTCCTGGGTCTCTAAAAAACTATCAGTTATTTAATATTATCAGTATCTGCCCCCCTGAAGACGAATAAGTTTGTCACCCAGATTGGAATTTGTCTTTCTTCTCTTGTATACTCCCTGCTGTGGAGGCATTCTGTGAATAATAAAGAAAATACCCAAGTGTTTGATACCTTGATTATTGGGGGCGGCCCGGCAGGGTCTACCGCCGGTATCTATGCGGCTAGGGCTGGTCTCAAGGTAGCAATCCTGGACCGCGGCCTCACCAGTGGCGCGCTGGCCATCACTCGCAAGATTGCCAATTATCCGGGTGTTGAAGGTGAAATCAGCGGCGCAGACCTGCTCCAGACCATGCGCCGTCAGGCTGAGCAATTTGGGGTGGTTTTTATCGACGATAAAGCCATCGGTACGGATCTGAAATCTGAAACTAAATTGGTTTTTGGTAATCTGGATACCTACCAGGCGAAAACCCTGGTTATCGCCACTGGTTCCATGGGGCGCAGCAACCTGGTCAAGGGGGAAGCTGAACTGCTTGGTAAAGGTGTTTCCTACTGTGCCATCTGTGATGGTGCATTCTTTAAAAATAAAACCGTCTTCGTGGCCGGTTCCAGCGATGAGGCTGTGGAAGAAGCGCTTTACCTGGCCAACATTGTCAGCCAGGTTTATCTGCTTTGCCCCACAACGGCCTTGCGGGCTTCTGAAGCCCTGATCAAGGACCTGGAATCCCGCCAGAACCTCACCCTCGTTCTCGGGGCTGCTCTCAAAGAAATTTATGGGGATGGCAAAGTGGAAGGGGTCAAGTACCTCTTGCGTGGTGAAGGCGTCAAAGACCTTCAGGCTAGTGGTGCTTTCTTGTATCTGCAGGGGGGCGTTCCCATCACGGATTACCTTGGTGGACAGCTCGATCTCAGCCCGGAAGGCTGCCTGCTGGTTGACCACGAGTACCAAACTGCCATCCCGGGCGTCTTTGCGGTCGGCGATGTTTTGTGTTCACACATCAAGCAGGCCGTCATCGCGGCTTCAGATGGCGCCATTGCCGGGATTGCCGTTCAAAAATACATCAGCGGTAAAAAGCAGATGGGTTTCGACTGGTCCAAATAAGAGCCTCAAGCCATCCCTAATCTTGATTTTGTATCGGCTTATTAGTGGCTTTTGCATTCATGTGATCACGCCGCCAAAACGACTTTCAACACAATTTAGCCCTCTATCGTCTCATAGACATTGAACTCATTCATCGCTGTGACCTTCGTTCTGTAAGAGGGTACAATATTCCCCATGCCCAGCAACATCCCAGAAAACTTAGCCAAGGCCGCCCAGCGCGGCGAACCTTCCTACGTCTGGCGCGCCGGCCAGGACCGTCGCTTCAAGATGCTTGAGCACTGGGCGGGTTCACGCATGCAAGGGCGGGTTTTTGAAGACGGTTGCGGGGTTGGCGCCTATGTAAAGCGTTTTGTTGAAGCTGGCAGCCACCTCACAGGCATGGATATTGAACTGCCGCGCTGCCTTGAAGCTCGCCGCTTTTCTGAGATGATCTTCTGTGGCGCGGGTGAAGCCTTACCCTTGCTCTCTGACAGTATGGACCTCGTTTTTAATAACGAGGTCATCGAGCATGTCCAGAATGACCGTCAGGCCATCGCCGAAATGGTGCGCACTACCAAACCCGGCGGCCGGGTCATTTTCTTCTGCCCCAACCGTTGGTACCCCTTCGAGACCCATGGCATCTATTGGAACGGCAAATACCACTTAGGCAATAAGCTCTTCGTCAATTATTTACCCCGTCCCTGGCGGGATAAACTCTGTCCACACGTCAACGTCTACACCCGCCGCGACCTGGAAAAGTTATTTGCCGGCTTGCCGGTCAAATTCATCCATCGTGCGGTGGTCTTTGGCGCTTACGACAACATCATCGAGCGTCATCCCAACTTCGGTAAGCTTCTGCGCGCCGTGCTTCAAGGCCTGGAGGGTTCCCCTCTGCAGGTTTTCGGCCTCTCCCATTTTTGGGTGGTTGAAAAAACCACTACTCAATAACTGCTCACCCAAACCTGCCCGGAATTGGGCAGCATTTCCAGCTCCAGCACCTCATTTTCCGATACAAACCTTTCCCCGTCGTCCAGCACAAGCGCCATACCTCGGTCGTGGATTGCCTGTGAGAGCTGGCTAAGGTCGGCGTTGGTGCCCAGGCGCCGATCGATGCTGCGGTTACTTTCCATGCTCCTAAGCATATCGTTCGGTATAGTACCTCTCAATTTCCGCGTACGGAAGGCGGTGTAAAATCATGGAATGCTCAATTCAACCCAGAAATTCAGCGGTCGCGCCGAAGCGTACAAGAACGCCCGGCCTGGCTATGCCCCTGCCCTCCTCGCCTGGTTGAAAGAAAAATATACTCTTGCCCCCGGCAAAGTGATCGCCGATATGGGCTCGGGCACCGGCATCTTCACCCAGTCCTTGCTCTCCACTGGTGCCACGGTCTATGCGGTGGAACCCAACGCGGAGATGCGTGTAATAGCCGAAGGCCAATTCCGCGGCTTGCCCAATTTTATTTCCGTGCCCCGCCCAGCCGAAGCCACCTCCCTGCCCGAGCATGCCTTTGACCTCATCACCGCCGCCCAAGCTTTTCACTGGTTCAACCCTGAGCGCTTCAACAACGAAGCTGAGCGTCTGCTCAAGCCCCGTGGTGAGGTTGTGCTCATTTGGAATATGAAAGTTGAGTCCACGCCTTTCGTTCAAGCCTATGCAAGTATATTGCGCCACTATTGCCCCGCCTTCAAGGGTTTTGGGGGCGGCATCAAAGAGCGTCTGGAAGAAGTGGAGGCCTTCTTTGCCTCCCCGCCCGAAACCCGGAGCTTTGATAACCCTCTCGTTGATGACCGCACCAAGTTCCTAACCGGTGTGGCATCCAGTTCTTATGCCCTCAAAATAGGCGAACCCAACTACGAGGCCTTCCAACTGGCCTTGAACCTGCTTTTTGACCGCTTCGCTGAGAATGGCCTGCTGACCATTGCCAATCAAAGCCTGGTCTTTGCCGGCCGGCCGCGCAACCCCTATGCCAACAAGCTCATTGAAGTAGTTGACTACAACCCAGACTGGCCCCAGGAATTCGAACAAATACAAACCTATCTGCAGCCCGTTTTTGCGGCTGGCGTTGTTGCCATCGAACATGTTGGCAGCACTTCTGTACCAGGTTTGGCCGCCAAAGCCATCGTCGACCTGGATCTGGTCATTCCCTCCATGCAAGTTTTCGAAGCCGTTTGTTCTGCCCTCTCCGAACTTGGCTACCAATATGACGGCAACAAAGGCGTTCCTAGCCGCGAATCCTTCAGTTATACCGAACTTCCCAGCCTGATGCAGCATCATCTCTACGTCTGCCCGCAAGACGGCCCGGAGCTAAACCGGCACCTGAAGTTCAGGGATTACCTCCGTACCCACCCAGCCGCAAGCACGGCTTATGGCGACCTCAAAAAACAGGCTGCTGCCCAACATCCGCATGATATTGACGCTTATCTCGAGGAAAAAGGCGTTTTGATTAATGAGATTTATCGAAAATTGGGGTTAATTGACTAAAACCTAAAGCTCTATCCACACGTCGTAATATTTTTCCTGAAAATCCGTCTGTTCCTTTATTTCCTGCTCGCTGAACCTGGTCCCAAGCGCGCATACCACCCACTTGGTTTCCACGTCATCCCTGCGGTGAATAACAGCAATCACCTGTCCCGTAAAATTATTCAGGGGTTCAGTCACACCTAAAATATAGGCATCCTGCCACTCCCCATCCGCGGCCAGTCTGCCTTCCACGTAGCCGTAATTGACTTCATAAATCATATCCGGTTGTTCAGGATGCCGTGAACCCAGCGGGCGGTCAACGGTAACTTTGACTTCGCGGCCAATGGGGCTTTGCACCTCAGGCTGCATCATCCGGCTTTCTTCGCTTAAGTATTTCGTCCTCCGCGTCTTTTACCTCCGCAATCACGGCTTTGGCAGCAGCCTTCACTTCAATGCTGGCACTGGGGGAAAACTGGATTAGTTTGACCAGCTCAAAAGCCTCGCGCAGCTTATCTTTCACCTGGGCAACGTAGCTCAGGCGGTCCCAGCCTATCGTAGCTGGCTCTTCTAGTTCCCGTGCAGCGCTGATGCAGACTTTTGCTTTTTCAATCCGTTCGGGTGGGGTCATTAATTTAGCCATGGGCACTATCCGTTCTTTACTGTTGCATTTTGCGGGCACTGATAACCAGCAGCAACAATCCAAAAATGACAATACCGATTACCCCCAGGCCCAAATAACGCGCCTGGCTGGAGAAAATCCGGCTGAAGATGCCCGGCCCCGGGGTTTTAGTAGCAGTTGGATACGGCGTTCCTGGGCCAATTTTGCCGGCAAACTGGGTAACAACTAGCGCGGTAGCGGTTCCCGCCACCAGGGCCTGAATATCCAGGGTCGGCGGCACGCTGCTGGCCACAACCAGCATGGCCTCTTCACTTGGGTTGAGGGTGGCTGTGGGCATTTCGATCGAGCCCGGCTTGCGAATCAGCAGGTCCTGGCCCACCTGCAGAATAGGGTTAGCTTCCAGGTTGTTGAGTACCAATAGTTCCTGCAATGTAATCCCATAAGCATCCACAATTGTATAAGGGTATTCCCCTTCGCGCACGATGTGGTGCACGCTGCCATCAGGGTTGGGTGTTGAAGTGACAAAACCTGGCACGCGTGGCGTTTCTGTTTGGGTGATTGGTGGGGGGGTAACTTGCTGAACAGGCGCATCCAGCCCAGCCTGCACGCTGCTTGCACCGAAGCTGAAGGAAAATAACAATAAGGACAATCCGGTCAGGATTGTAATGGCTTTCTTGTTCATCTCTCTTTTTTGCGGCTTCTCAAGCGTATCCCGATTATAAGCCCTTGCGGGCTTTTCCTAAATAATGCGCTTGGAACTTTGGCTTGTCTAAGCTCGTCTGACGAGAGTTGGCACTTCCTATTTTGGAAGGCCCCTCAAGTTTTGCTATAATCGAGGCTTATGAACACAAAAGCACCACTTCAAAAGAACCCTACCAACGCAGGCCTCCAGCTAGCCTTCGTGCTAGTTTTTGGGCTTTTACTGGCAGCCATCATCGCTGTTGTTTGGGTATATGGCTACGAAAACAAATACGCAGGCCGCATTTATCCTGGGGTCAGTGCGGCAGGTATTGACTTGTCCAATCTCACCGAAGGTGAAGCCGCCCTAAAACTGCGCCAGGAATTCAAGTATCCCGATGCAGGCAGACTGCTTCTTACAGATAAAGAAAACAAGTGGATTTACACCCCAGTCCAAATGGGATTGAGCGTGGATTTGCTGGCCACTGCCAACGCTGCTTACCGCTTTGGCCGTGATAACGGCTTGTTGGCGAACCTGAGCCAGCAGCTTTCCGCCCGTGGTGCTGGTTACAAAATCCAACCCACAATTGTTTATGATCAAAAACAGGCCTACAAGAGCCTTCAGCAAGTGGCAGAGGTCGTCAACAAGCCCCTGATTGAAGCCGATCTGAATCTGAACAACACCGAAGTAGCCACCACCGAAGGCCAGATAGGCCGCAGCCTGGATATTCCGGCGACGCTAAAAGCTTTGGATAATCTGTTACTGGGTACCCAGGAAGGCGTTGTGCCCCTTGTGATCCAGGAAACCATCCCCGCCATGATGCAGGTTGGCCCCAGCGCCGATCTCGCCCGTCAAATCCTTAGCCAGGCCGTTTACTTCAAGATGCCTGAAAATGGACCGCAGGTAGACCCCTGGGTCATCGAACCCGACACCATGGCCAAACTGCTGGTTTTCAACCGCACGGAAGCCGCTGGTAAGACCGACTATTCACTTTCCCTCAACCAGGACATTTTAACCAACTACCTGGACAGCCTTGCCCCAAACGTTCAGCTGCAACCCAAGAACGCCCGCGCAATTTTCAATACCGATACCAAACAGTTTGAAATCCTGCAGCCCGCCGTCAGCGGTTATTCACTGGATCTGGATGCCAGCCTTAAAGTCATCAACGATTCCGTGCTGGCCGGTAACCACGAAGCCACCCTGGTGTTTAAGGTCGATCAACCCATGGTGGCCGATAACACAGACCCCGCCAGCCTGGGCATCACCGAACTGGTGGCTGAGACCACTTCCTACTTTTACGGTTCTTCCCGCGAACGTCTGCAAAACATAAAAGCTTCGGCCGATAGTTTCCGCGGCGTTTTCGTACCCCCCAACAGCATCTTCTCAATGGGTGATTACCTGCAGGATATCACCCTTGAAAATGGTTACGCCGAAGGCCTCATCATCGTCGGTAATCAGACGGTCAAAGGTGTAGGTGGCGGCGTTTGCCAGGTCAGTACTACTCTATTCCGTGAAGTTTTCCTGGCCGGCTTCCCCATTGTGGAGCGCACTCCCCATGCCTACCGGGTGGGCTATTACGAGCAGGATGCCCGCGGCTACTCTGACCCCAATCGTGCTGGCCTGGACGCAACGGTTTATCTGCCTTTGGTGGATATGAAATTCAAGAACGACACCCCTTATTGGATGGTGATGGATACTGAAATGGGCGACTACTCCCTCACCTGGAGGATCTGGTCCACCAGTGACGGCCGTACGGTTGAAGTTAGCAGTACCGGCCTCATGAACGTGGTCGAACCTCCGGAACCCGTCTACCGGGAGAATGCAGAATTGCCGCAAGACACCATCGTTCAAGTGGATTGGGCCGTTGAAGGCGCCAGCGTGGATGTCAGCCGGGTAGTCTACAAGGATGGTTCCGTGTACTTTAGCGACACCATCCACACCACCTATCAACCCTGGCCAGATTCTTTTGACTACGGTCCCGGCACTGAACTGCCTTAGAGTGCCAAGTCTGCCTCAAATTAGCCTACCCTGGCTATGGTAAAATACCGAAAGCTTCAAGTTTGGAGGATATGTGATCAATCAAGATTTATTGGATCTATTGCGCTGCCCGGTTTGCGTCAAAGATAACAAAGGGCTGCTGGAACATTATAAAGAAACCTGGTTAATCTGCGAAAATTGCGGAAGGAAGTATCCCATTTGGGAAGAAATCCCCGTCATGCTGATTAATGAAGGCGATAAGTGGAAGGCCACCCAAAAAGAGGACCTTCCCATACCTGCGCCAAAACCGCAATAAGCCGGAAAGCGCCCCCAGCTAACGGGCGCGCATTCTCAAGGGAAATATGTCAGATAAATCTAATCGCTTTTCTAAATTCCTGCCAAAAACCAGGGGCACCCGCATCTTTGTTTTAGTGTTGGTGGCAGTCGGCCTCGTGCTGGGTTTTCTGGTCAGCAACCTGGTCAGCAACGTCATCGCGCGCAACAATCCATTTAATGTGCCTGGCATTGACGTCGTTGATAAACCAACCAACTCTCCCGTCGGCAGTACGCCGGGTATCGAATTGCCCACAGCTACACTCCCACCCCCGGATTTAGTGGAAATGCCGCCCAATTGGGATGGCAAAACGCGTATCAACGTCCTGATTATGGGCCTGGATATCCGCGACCAGGAAACCGACGCCCCGCGCACTGATTCCATGATCCTATTCACCATGGATCCGCTCAACGATACGGCGGGCATGATTTCCATCCCCCGTGACCTTTGGGTCAAAATTCCCAACGCGGACTATGCCAAAATCAACACAGCTTATCGGGTAGGCGAAGTAAAGCAATTGCCCGGTGGCGGCCCCGAAAACGCCCGCAAAGCCGTGGAAAACCTCTTGGGTGTGCCCATCCAATATTTTGCCCAGATTGATTTCAAAGCCTTCGTAAAGTTCATTGACGATATCAAGGGCGTAAAGTTGGACATCAAGGAGCCCATCGACCTCGATATCCTTTACACCCAGGATGTAGTGCACGTGGAACCAGGCATCGTCACCTTGCCTGGAGATCTCGCTCTGGCTTACGTGCGTAACCGGCACACCGCCATGGGCGATTTTGACCGCGCCAAACGTCAGCAGGAAGTCATCCTTGCCATCCGCGACCGCATTGTCGCCTTCAAGATGTTCCCCATGCTGGTTGCCACTGCTCCAACGCTCTATGCCGACATTTCCCAAGGCATCAAAACCAACATGGACCTGCAGGTGCTGCTGAGCTTTGCTCAAAAAGTACTCCAGATTCCGCGTGAGAATTACGTCAACAAAGTCATTAATAACGAATACGTCACGCTGGGTCAGGCAGAAGCCCAGGACATGTTGCGGCCAATCCCGGAAAAAATCCGCGAATTGCGCGATGAGGTCTTTACTGGCCAAAGCCTGAACCGGGTAGCTGATCTTGCCCAGCTCTTGCAGGAAGAGAACGCCCGCGTTATCGTACGCAATGCGTCCAACACCCCTGGGTTTGAGGTCAAAACGGCCGAGTACCTGGCGAGCCAGGGTCTGAATGTCATCCAGCAGGGTACCGCCCCTTACCAGGCTACTTCCTCAATCACAATTGTTGGAGCAACTCCGCATGCCCTGAAGACATTGGCAAAGATCTTCAACGTCACCTATGCTGGCCAGGTGAAGTTCAACTATACGCCCAACAGCGAGGTGGACCTTTACATCGACTTCGGCGACGATTGGGTTGCCAGTAATCCCATGCCCTAAACCGCACATCTTAAAAGCCATCGGAAAACTCCGGTGGCTTTTTTTGTTCTCAAAATCAGGAACCCACCAAGGCACGGGAGGGCTTGGGTCCGCTAAGGTGCCGGCGGGGTGAGGTTGGGCTCTTGGGCGGGTGCCTGGCTGGTAGTGTTGAGGGCGTCCATGAGTTTCTGCAGCGCTTCAACATCGCCATTAGCGCCCGGGCCCTGAAGTTCCTGAATTTGTGCTGCCAGGGCAACGTTTGGGCTGGGGTCGCCCAAGAGCAGCAGGCGGCTTTGGGCGCGCACAAGGTTGTAATCACTCACGAAAGTCTGGGCGATGGTCAGCCGATAGGCGGATTTGTCATATTCCGCCAGCTGGGCTGGGGCGGCATCACGATTAATGGCGGGGACAATCATCAGGGAAATCACCAGGCCAATTGCCAGGCCAAAAATCAGCCCAGTCAGCAGGTACAGGTTGGAGCGTTTTTCATTTTCCATTGGTCGCCCCTGCTTTCCAATCCTGTAATAGCTTGGCATCAATACCATTGAAAAGGGCTCGCATCTTTGCCAGGTCGTCGGCCGTGTATCCAGCCGTTTCGGCGAACTTGATCGAATTTACCAGGTAGTTGACCGGGTCAGAGGGGCTGATCTTAGCCAGATTATCCAGGGCTTTCAGGGCATCCTTATTGACCGCGTATTGTTCCGCGGCCATCAAGGCAAAATCTGTCTTGAAGTCTTCCCTTAACTGGCTGAGTTTTGCCTGTGCTTGCGCTTGAGGAGGGAATGCCAACCAACCTACAGCCAAGCCTATCCCGGCCCCGATAAGTATCATCAGAAAGAAATACACGAAACGTTTGTTTTTCAGGTCGCGCTCCTTTACGGTTTGCTTATTAAAAAATTATGGCATGCCTGCTGGAATTAAGCAAGGCAAGCAGGGCACTATTTCGTCCTGACTGCTCCTGGCAAGCTAATATTGAAGCCCGGTTTTGGAGCAGTACCCTTTATGCGGATGGAAACGCCCTCCAATTTCTGTATAATTGATTTGCCTGCAGAAATTTAGGAGGTGGCTCATGAAAGAAGCTCCCAGCAAGCAAGAATTGGCCAGATTCATAATCTTCTATATCGTCTCCATTATCCTTCTATTCCTTTTGGGCCGTCTTCTCACGTAGGCAAGCCAAAGAGAATTTCCGCTGCAGGTTTACGGTCATAAGCCTGAAAGTCCGCTTTCTTCCATCCTTAATTTTGACATTCGGAGGCTGACCCGCACAAGTCAGCCTTTTGGTTTCATTAGGCCCAGCTTATTTCAGCATCGGTATTTTAACGCCGTGTTCTTTGGCAAACTGGATGGCTTCCGGGTAGCCGGCATCCGCGTGCCGGATGACCCCCATGCCGGGGTCACCGATCAGGGTGCGTTCCAGCCGTTTGGCTGCTTCAGGCGTGCCATCGGCTACGATCACCTGGCCGGCATGCTGGCTGAAGCCAATGCCCACCCCGCCGCCATGGTGGAAGGAAACCCAGGTAGCGCCATTGGCCGTATTCAGCAGCGCGTTCAGGATCGGCCAGTCACTCACCGCGTCACTGCCATCGCGCATGCTTTCAGTCTCGCGGTTGGGCGAAGCCACAGACCCGCTATCCAGATGGTCGCGCCCGATGACGATGGGCGCTTTCACAATGCCCCTGGCCACCAGCTCGTTGAAAGCCAGCCCGGCCTTATCGCGCTCGCCATAACCCAGCCAGCAAATGCGGGCGGGCAGCCCCTGGAAGGGCACTTTTTCTCTCGCCAGCTTGAGCCAGCGCTGCAGGTGCTCATCTTCGGGGAAGAGTTCCATCAGGCATTCATCGGTGCGGTAGATGTCCTCAGGGTCGCCTGAAAGCGCCACCCAGCGGAAGGGGCCCTTGCCCTCGCAGAAAAGCGGGCGGATGTAAGCCGGCACAAAGCCGGGGAAGTCGAAAGCATTCTTAACCCCCCAGTCAAATGCCCGTTGGCGCAGGTTGTTGCCATAATCAAAGACCTCAGCACCTCTGCGTTGGAATTCGAGCATGGCCTCCACATGATGGGCCATGGATTCCATCGAGCGCTTGGCATATTCTTCCGGGTTGGAGAGGCGCAGTTTGCCGGCCTCCACCGCGGAAAGCCCGGCCGGTATGTAGGCCATCACATCGTGCGCGCTGGTCTGGTCAGTCACAACATCGGGTGTTACCCCCCGCAGCACCAGTTCCGGTTCAATTTCAGCCGCGTTGCCAATCAAGCCCACAGATAGTGGTTTGCCCGCGCGCACAGCCTCCTCAACCAGGGTCATGGCTTCTTCCAGGGTGTCTACCACCGCGTCCACATATCCAAGCTCCAGGCGCTTCTGAGCCCGGGTAGGGTCAGCCTCGATCACCAGCGCCACACCCCCATTCATGGTGACGGCAAGTGGCTGGGCGCCGCCCATCCCGCCCAGGCCAGCTGTCAGCACAAACTTGCCTTTGAGCGAGGGCCAACCGCGCTGCTTGGCCAGGGAACCCAGGGTTTCATAGGTGCCTTGAAGAATGCCTTGTGTGCCGATGTAAATCCAGGAGCCGGCGGTCATTTGCCCGTACATAATCAGCCCTTTGGCGGCCAATTCGTCGAAGTGCTCCTGCGTGGCCCAGTGCGGCACCAGATTGCTGTTGGCAATCAGCACACGCGGTGCGTCCTCATGGGTTCTGAAGATGCCCACTGGTTTACCCGATTGCACCAGCAGGGTCTCGTTGGGTTCCAGGTTTTTTAGCGACTCCAAAATGGCGTCATATGCCTCCCAGGAACGGGCTGCCTGGCCTCTGCCGCCATAGACCACCAGGTCATCCGGGCGTTCTGCCACGGCTGGGTCTAGGTTGTTTTGGATCATGCGGTAAGCGGCCTCGATCAGCCAGTTTTTACAGGTGAGTGTGGTTCCAGTGGGAGCGTGCACAACGCGGGGTCCAGACATGTGGATTCCTCCATTGATTAAAGGTGAGTTGATGGAATTATACAGCGGGGAGGGGTTTGAGGGTTTGATTTGGGCATGGCCAGCCGTTGCCTTTTCTTAATCCCACGTAGGGGCGGTCTGCGCTGTTTTGCCAAGCCCGCCCGTTTTTTCCTGGTTTCGGTAGGGAACTTAGAAATGCGTTCCGGATTTTTTCTTAATCCCGCGTAGGGGCGGGATAAGGTACGTTCCCGCCCCTTATTTGGCTTCCCATCGAGGGGAAGGTCCGCAGGCCGGCGCAGCGCCTCGCCCGTTTTTGTCTCCCTGGCCTTCCGTTCGCGAAGGTGTCCTCATACCCGTCCACTACGTGGCGAGTACAGGCCGAGTGTAGGTTTTGATACCCGTCCTCTTCGAGGCGGGCACAGGCCGTCAGGTCTCCATCTCTGTCGTAGGGGCGCAGGCATGCGCAGCGCCTCGCCCGATCTTGTCTCCCTGTGGTCTTCCCCTTAAGGGTAAGGTCCGCGAAGCGGGGATGAGGGGTTCTCATAATATTGTATAGGCGCAGGCCCGTGCCTCAATTTACCCTCATCAGTCTGCTGCGCATGCTCACAAAGATGTTCGCATAGGACGCTTGCATCCAGCTTCCCCGCAAGGGAAGCCCAAGGAAGCAGGAACCTCGGTCATTGCGAGAAGCGCCAGCGACGAAGCAATCTGTAGTTGATGCCACTGAAAACCAGATTGCCGCGCAATAGAGGCTCGGAATGACGGACAGTCCTTGATCGCGCCGGTGTCCGCACCGAGCGCGGTTTTTGAATTTCAGGTCTCAGTCTTGCATGCTCCATTTGCCTTGTGTGTCAGGTCAGCTTTGTATTCTCAATTCGCCTTAGGTGCTCGGTCAGGAGACCACTGCTGATAGTCTACGGCTGTCCCCTTCCGATCCTGGTAAATCTTGTTAGGTTTAACATTAACCGAAGATAACAAGGGGAAAAGGTTCGAGAGCACACACAAATTAATTCAGTGAACTTATGCGTTTTGATCAATATGCAATTTGCCATCATCAAAAGAAAAAAACATCAAATGCTTTTATGGAATTTAACTCTTCTGGAGGAATTATGTGTTATTAATTATTCCAACAACAATTATTCTTTATATGGAGGATATTCTATGAAGAAATATTTGGTAATAATTGTCTTTATTTCCATTCTCCTTATTTTTCTTTCAACCCAAGCATGTGGCAGCACATCAAATTCAATCCCAACAAGTAGAACTGATTTCAGCGACTTTCCCGTTTATGACAAAGCTAAAACTGTAAAGATTAGTATTGGTGATGCAGAAAGACTTGTGGTGGATTACTTTGGTTACGCATTCACCCTCTATCAGAATACATTAGACTTACGATTGTCAACCGACGAGTATGCGACTATCTACCCTAACCTAGAAAATAAACTGATTGATAAGGGATGGCGAGATGAGTCTGCATTTGGAATTGAAGCATGGAAAAATAACACCAAAGTGCTCTTTCTGGATCTGAAGCAGTTGTCTTCAAGCGATATTGATACCTTCAGGCGGTCCTATGGAGTAAAGGACATTGAAGCTGGCCAAATTCTCATCATTACTTATGTAATTGACACCGACCAATTGCTTCCTAATCCAACTGAAACTGCTGAAGCAGAAGCACATAATCGAAAACAAACCGAAATCGCAATTACCAATACGAACGAGGCCTATCAATACCTACAGCAGAAAACAAATGAGGCCTATCAATACCAACAGCAGAAAACTAGCGAAGCAATAGAAAAAGCAAAACAAGGCACACAGACCGCGATCAATTCCACCAAGACAGCCTCTACCAGCACACAAGAGGCCTATCAATATCAGCAGAAGAAAACTAGCGAAGCAATAGAAGAAGGAAAACAAGGCACACAGACCGCGATCAATGCCACCAAGACAGCTTCTACCAGCACACAGCAAGCGATTGCCCAGGTGACACAGACGGCCTTGGAACAGGAATTACAGCAACAAGCAATCCAAGCTACTTCAATGGCATTAAAACCAATTTTGGATCAGATAAGTACAGAATTCGATGAAAGCTCTGGCCTTCCACTGGGAATGCGAGTCGAACGCGAAGACCCGACCCGTTGGGACTTGACGAGCAAACCAGGCTGGCTACATATCTCAGCCCGATATACGGAATTTTATGATAAAAATATGATTCCAAAAAATGTTTTTGTTTTCCCATTGATTTATACGAATATATCAATCATCACTCGGGTTGATGGCACCATGTCCCGTGAAACTCAAGGTGTGTACTTTGGTCTGACCCCGAAGTCCTATGAAACCTTAGGTTATACAGTTGAGATGGGGATTACCCTTAAAGGGGATAAAGGCCGTTCTGTATACGCGTGGGCATGTTTCGAAGATAGTTGCTGGTCCAGGGTAGACTTTTCCGATCAAATTCGTTTTTCAGGCCCGGTTTACCTGAGACTCGACGTAGCAGGTTTAACTTACACCTTTTATTATTCAGAAAATGGTGTGGATTGGATCTACCTGGGTAAATCAGATGGATATGCGGCTGGTGATAGACTCTTTTTGAATGCAGGCGGAGGAAACTCCTACTACCACGATGAAGAGTTCGATGCTTACTTTGATTTCCTGCGCTTTAAACCATTAATCAGCAATCAATAACTAAGCGCATTTGAGAAAATAAGTGAATCAATTGTTTTTTCCTTTAACAGGATAGTCCAAAAAATACTTTTCCTGTTTTTGATTGTTGCAAATTAAGCTGCCAGGCAAAACATGCTTGATTGATATGGCACAATTTTGGCTGATGAGGGTCTACGGCTTTGGCTGAAGGTTTTTACGAAATTTGGTCAGGTCAGCTATTCAAGGAATGTCCGTTTCTTGATCGCGCTGGTGTCTGCACCCAGCGCAGGATTTTGACCTTCAGGTCTCCATTTATGCCGTAGGGGCATAGGCAAGCGCCAGCGCCTCGCCAGTTTTGCTTTTTCTATTGTTCAGAGCACAAATATCAAACCTTCAAAGCTTCGTCCACAATCAGGCGGGCTTCTGCCTGGATGAGCTCCAAATGTTCCTGTGAGCGCAGGGACTCGGCGTAAATCTTGTAAACATTTTCCGTACCCGAGGGCCGCGCAGCAAACCAACCGTAACCAGTGCTCACCTTCAAACCCCCAAAAGCAGCACAATTGCCGGGCGCGGTGGTGGCTTTTCCGGTAATCAAATCGCCGGCCAGCGCATCCGCCTTTACCAGATCCGGGTCCATATTACCCAAAATCGCTTTTTCTTTGGGGCCGGTTGGCGCGTCCACCCGGGCATACCAGGTGCGGCCGAGTTCTGCTTCCAGGCAGGCGTAATGCTGGCCAGGTTCCTTGCCGGTAACGGCCAGAATTTCTGCTGCCAAAAGGTCCAGGATGATGCCGTCCTTATCGGTGGTCCAGGTGCCGCCGTTCTTGCGCAGGAATGAAGCCCCGGCGCTTTCCTCACCGCCAAAGCCCAAGGATCCATCCAAAAGTCCCGGCACAAACCACTTGAAACCAACCGGCACTTCGTAAAGGTCGCGGTTGATCATCTCAGACACCCAGTTGATGACGTAAGACGACACCATGGTTTTGCCGACTTTGGCTGAGGCAGACCACTCTGGCCGGTGTTGGTAGAGGTACCAGATTGCAACAGCCAGATAATGGTTTGGGGGCACCAAACCGACACTCGGGGTGACGATGCCATGGCGGTCAAAATCGGCGTCGTTGCCAAAGGCAATATCATATTTGTCCTTGAGGGCAACCAGATTGGCCATGGCGTAGGGGCTGGAGCAATCCGTGCGGATTTTTCCGTCCCAATCCAGGGGCATGAAGGCAAAAGACTGATCCAGGCGTTTATTAACCACCTCGAGATTGAGGCCGTACGTTTCAGCAATGGGCTCCCAATAATACAGCCCGGAGCCGCCGAGCGGGTCAACTCCGATGCGGATGCCCGAACCTGCAATCGCCTGCATATCCACCACGTTGGCCAGGTCCTGCACGTATGGCGTGGTCAAATCCACTTCGTGGATAAATTCTGAACTCAGCGCTTGCTTATAGGGCAAACGTTTGACCGCTTTTAAGCCATCACCAATGATTTCGTTGGCGCGGTTCTGAATCCATTTGGTGGTGGTAGTATCCGCTGGGCCGCCGTTGGTAGGGTCGTACTTGAGGCCACCATCCTCGGGTGGGTTATGCGAAGGGGAAATCACCACGCCATCAGCCAAGCCTGCGCTACGGTTGGCGTTATAGCCCAGGATGGCATGCGAGACCACCGGCGTGGGGGTGTATTTCAGACCCTGGTGGACGATTACCTGCATGCCATTGGCCGCAAAGACTTCAATGGCCGTGGCGTGCGCCGGTTCTGAAAGCGCGTGGGTGTCCATCCCCATGATCAACGGACCATTAATGCCCTGGGCAGTACGGTATTCATGGATGGCCTGACAAATAGCCAGCACATGGTCCTCATTAAAGCTGCCCTTGGTAGAAGAACCGCGATGCCCGGAAGTGCCAAAGGCGACCGCCTGCAAGGAGTTCTCCGGGTCCGGATGGATCAGATAGTAATCTGAGACCAGGCGAGGAATGTTGGTGAGCATTTCAAACGGGGCTGGTTTTCCGGCGAGGGGGTGGATGGACATGGTGGCTTTCCTTTCAATTCTCTGGCGTCAAAGGACCTTCGTGGACGAATTCGGAGACCGGCTTGCGGGCAGAAGGAAATTCCCTGGTTCTGTTTCTCTCGGACAGTTCGCTAATTTCACCAAAATGACCTATCGCAATCATGACCATTGGTTGCCATGATTCGGGGAGGTTAAGCCCGGCTTTGGCCGCCTCAATACTGAAACCGTACATTGGATGCACCAGCAAACCCATAGCCCAGCCTTGCAGGAGCAGATTTTCAACTGAGAGCCCAACATTAAAAGCATGTGGGCCGATGGTTCTGCCTGCCACATTGACGGTTTGGTCCACTACTACAACCAATGCCGCCGCCTTATCACACCATTCCTGATTGCCTGCATCGAGGAAGGAGAAAAAAAGTTCAAACTCAGTACTGAATTTTATGGTAAAAAAATAATGCCAATTTTGAACATTGCCGGAGGAGGGAGCCCAACGGGCTGCCTCAAAGAGCGACATGAGCAGTTTATTGTTGATCGTCTCACCGGTCATTGCTCTCGGGGACCAGCGTTTTAGAAGTAAAGGCTCAATTGGGTGCTTAGGCACCCGGTAATCGTAGGGATTAATGTCAGAACATTTCATAGTTTCCTCTGATTTCCAATTTTATCATTCTGTCTGAGGAATCCGAACCAATAGAAAAAACTCTGGAACTTAGGGAATTCCAGAGTGTTCAGCAGGCCCGTGGGGAACGGGCGACTTACTTAGTTGATGGCGTAGACCAGGTTGGCGCTGAAGGTGATCACAATTTGGCCAGCTGAGACTGGAACTGAGGAGTCCATACTCTTGCCTTCCGCGCCGCCACCGCCCATGCCGCCATAAAGTTGGCTGTAGGGTTGTACGAAGCTGGAGTCGCTGACGTTGATTACCTGCACCAAACCGAGCTCAACACCGCTGACCTTGGCCACTTCCACAGCTTTTTGCTGGGCATCCTTGATAGCAAGGTCGCGAGCCTGGACAAGAGCTGTTGCACGGTCGGTGATATCAAAGCTGATACCGTAGATCTGGTTGGCCCCAGCGCGGATGGCTGTATCCAACAGTTTGCCAAGGTTTTTCAAATCACGCACCGTAATATAGACGGTGTTGTCGACCGAGAAGCCAGCCGGGGTTGAATTACCAGTCTGGGGATCATAATTGGTCTTGGGATAAATGTTAAAGTTGGCAGTCTGGATATCTTTGGCATCCACACCAGAAGCGACTAGGGCATCCGCAATTTGCTTGGCCAAATCGTTGTTCTGCTGCAGGGCAGAGGTCACATCCATGGCTTCACTATGCACACCAATGTTGATGTAGGCAATATCTGGCACCAAGGTTACCTTTCCATTCCCGGTCACCGAAAGGGAACGGATCGGAGTCTGTTGCGTGGTGGCTTGGCTTACAATATTTTCAGCCTTGACAGGGGTTTGAGCGCAGCCCGAGAGGGCTAATGCACCGATTAATAGGGTTGAAACTAAGACGACAATCATTTTTTTGTTCATTTTATGCTCCTTTATTGTTAGCGTACCTTCAAGACGCCCAGTCAAGTATTTTTGTTCCACACCAAACAGTTTGGATGAATTTGATAACCAGGCTGCTTGAACGGCGAAGCGGCTCGCTTTGGTTATAATTCCTTTATGCCCATCAACTATGCCCAGGTACAGGATAGCCTCGAAGATTACACCCGCAAAGTAAAGAACCGGGAAGATCAGCGTGACGAAGTGGAAGCCGCCCTCTGGCAGCAGTTGGAGCAGCAAAGCGAAAACATAGAGGGGATAAAAGCGCGCCTGGACACCGCAGCAAGGATTGCCAAAAGCCTCTACTGCGCCAAACCGGTCAATGAAACCTTACTTTTCCATAAAGCAGCGGGCAAACTGCCCTCAAATTACACCTTGATTGCCGCAGATGGCTCCCAAATCGCACCCAACCGTCACAAGGCGTTGGAATACTGTGTCATCAATGTCGGGTTAATCTCCGCGGAGATGGGCAGCGGCAAAGAACCCAGCTTTGAAATCCAAAGCAATTTGCTGGATTATGACCAACTGGTAACTGAAGATGGATTCCTGATTGGCGAGCAACAGGTCTCATTACTGCGTGACCTCTCAGAACGGCAAGCCCTGGCTGAATTCTCCCGAGGAAAAGATAAACCGATTCTCACCATGACAGATGGCTTGCTGGATATTTATCAACGTCTGGAAAGCCCCGAGGAACAGCAAAAACTGCAGCAAGAAGTGTTGAGCCTGCATCGGGAGATGGAGACTCAGGAAGTCATCACAGTGGGTTACATTGATAAGCCAGGTTCAGAATTGATTGGCCGGCTTTTTGACATCCTTGGGAAAAGTGATGAGGAACTGGCGCGTTACAACGACAAGCAGCGCAGTATCAGGGGCGTCAGTGATGCCCGTCTTTTCAAGAACTTACTCAGTCAATCTGGAGAGCGTTCTGCGATTTTTGAGGTTTTCAATAAATCGCGTGATAAGCAAGCCCCCAAGCTGACCGTACACTTCTTTTTCCTCAATATTGGGGAAGCGGACGCGCCTTACCTGGCCCGGGTGGAGTTCCCTGCCTGGGTGAGCGCAAGACCGGAGCTGGTGGATTTGATGCACGCCGTGGTGTATGCCGATACGCAGGTACTGGCCGGCCACCCCTACCCCTATTTGCTGTTGCGGGCGCACGAGCTGGCCATCATCAATTTTGCCGAATACACCGATATGGAAGCCATGCTGATGCAAAAATTCGAAGAAGAAGGCCTGAATGTGGGCCAAATTTCTCATAAACAATACGGAAAAGACCAGGTTGGGCGGAGGAGCTATGCAAAATGATCTCAAGATCCCTATCGGCAAGCTGCTGAGAGCAGACGCCAGCAGTTTTGTGGCAGGTTGCCGGGTGCATGAGTTGGAAGCCCCGGCCTTGGGCGCGCTGGTCAAAGTGAAGCTGCGTGATGGCGCAGAGACCTACGGGCTAATCAGCAACATCACCATCCAGGATGACGGATTGGTGCGCCAGATTGCTTCGCGCGGGACCTTGAGCCCGGAATACGAAGCCGACAATCGCTATAACCGCAACCTGCCGGTAGAGATCTTTGTGCTGACAGTTGGTTATCGCCAGGCAGGTAAGCTCTTTCAACGTCTACCACCACGTCCGCCCTTCAGTCTGGACGCGCTTTGGCTTTGTGATGAACACGAACTTTGCGACTTTACTGAGAACCCCGCCTATCTGCGGCACATTCTGCGGGTGCAGGATCAACCCCTGGAAGAGCTGCTGGTTAGCCATTTAGCCCAGGCAAAAGCGGCGCATGAGGTGATGGATCCCCAGCGAACCAATGCTGAGGGCGAATGGTACGGCAAGGCCTGCAAGGCACTGATTGCTTACTTGCGGGATGATTACGAACTGATGGCCAGGGTGCTGAACGCGCTTGGGGAATTGGAGACAAAATGAGCGACTTGGAAACGACCCCCACAGGCGAGAATCCGCCCATTGGTTATGTCACCGGCGGCGGTCTGGAAGCAAACCTGCAGGTGCGCCTGGAAGTGCCTGCCCACGAAGTACAGGAAGGTGCTTTTGTAGTGACTGATAGCGACCGTTGGCGCTTTTACGGCCTGGTAACCGATTTGCAGTTGGCAGCCACGGATGAACGCTTTGCGGCTGAATCAATGGACAGGCGCTTTACCCCAAAACTATCGCAGCTTTTACGGGAAGAAACCCTGTATACGAATCTGGTGATGTTGCCCGCCTTGATGCTGGACCGCGGCCCCGACCTCGCCTCACCGGAATACCCGGCCTGGCGCGAGCTCAACAAGGACAAAATCAAGCCCATGCCGGTCAAGACCATTCCTGCGCACCACGCCCCGGTCAGGCTAGCCAATCGGGCAGACATTACCGATATTTTTGGTAAGGAAGACGGCAAAAATATGTTCCGTGTGGGTGAAACCCGCGAGCAGGGGCACCCGATTTGCCTGGACCTTGAAAAGTTAGTCAAACGCTCATCAGGTATTTTTGGCACAACTGGTTCTGGCAAGTCATTCCTCACCCGCATGATCCTGGCCGGGCTCATCCATGCCAACACCGCGGCCACCCTGATTTTTGACATGCACAATGAGTACGGACCGGATAGTACCTCATCGGACACAGGGGCTGCGGTGCCTGGCTTAAAGAGTAAGTTCAAGGCAGAAATCCGCCTGGTAGGCCTCGGAGCTGGCACAAGTTTTGGAAAACTGCCCTCGGACTTTAACCTGGAAATTCCCTACTCCGAAATCACCCCGGAGGATATCTTATTGCTCTCGCAGACGCTTAACCTGCGCGAGACCAGTGCCCAGACCCTCAGCGCTTTGGTCAACGAATTTGGCCAGGAGTGGTATAAAAAATTCAAAGAATTCATCGTTGGAGCAATGGAAACCAACGATGAAGGTAAGAAAGTGCCTGCTCCTAAGAGCGTAGCCTATTGGGCTGAAGGCGCAGGCATCAACGCCATGGCCGCGGAAGCCCTGCACAGCAAACTTCAAAGATTGTTCCGCAGCCATTATTTGGTGGAGACCCCGGCAGAGAATGCCCTGCAAAAAATGATTGAGACGCTCAAAGCAGGCAAGCACGTCATCCTGTCCTTCGGAAAGTACGATTCGGAACTGGATTATCTGCTGGTAACCAACCTGATCACCCGCAAAATTAGGGATACCTGGGAAGATTGGACTGATGATTACCACCGCGACAGCGCAAAGAATCCGGAACCACGGCCGTTGGTGGTGGCTGTGGAAGAAGCCCATAAACTGCTCAACCGCGAGATGGCCAGCCAGACCATTTTCAGCACCATTGCACGCGAGATGCGCAAATACTACGTCACCCTGTTGATCATCGACCAGCGCCCCTCCCAAATCTACGACGAGGTTATGTCACAGTTGGGCACGCGCATTTCGGGATCTCTGGGGGATGAAAGCGATATCGATGCTGTGCTTTCCGGCTTGGCAGGTCGCCAGGCCTTGCGTGGCATGCTCGCCAAGCTACAGCCCAAAGAGGAAGTGCTGATGTTGGGTTGGGGTGTTCCCATGCCCATCCCCATCCGCTCGAGGCGCTACGACGATAAATTCTGGGCAGAGCTAAAGGGTGGCGGTACGACAGAAGCCCAGCGCAAGCTTGGCCGCTCCATGGCAGGAGAGCCTGATGATTCCGACTAAACTCACCCTGGAAGGTTTCACCTCTTACCGTAACAAACAGGTGGTCGATTTCACTGAATTTGAGGTGGCCTGCGTTTCCGGGACAAACGGCGCGGGCAAGAGCTCTTTGCTGGATGCCATCACCTTTGCCCTCTATGGCAAAGCCCGCAAGAATGACGAAGCCATCATCAACAGCGCCTGCTCAAAAGCCTCCGTGGTTCTGGATTTTCAGTACGAACAGGCTACCTACCGGGTGGCACGTTCCATCGCGCGCGGTAAAGGCGGCCAGGTCGATTTTTTCATTCTCAACCCTGAGACAGAAAATTGGAAAACACTCAGTGAACGTACTGCTTCTGAAACCAATGCCAAAATTGAAAAAACGTTGCGTCTGGATTACGAAACCTTCATTAACGCCTCCTTCTTCCTGCAGGGTAAAGCTGATTCCTTTGCCATGAAGAAGCCTTCTGAGCGCAAACAGATTCTCGCCAGCATCCTGGGGCTGGATGAGTGGGAGCGCTACCGCGAATTTGGGCGGGACAAACGCTCACAACGGGAAAATGAGTTGGGGCTGAACCGCAGTAAGTTGGATGAGTGCCAGGCTGAGATTGACGAAGAACCAAAACGTCAGCAGGAACTGGCGGAACTCGAAAAACAGAAAGCAGAAGCACATACCCGGCTGGTTGAATTGCAGTTGCTGCGGGAGAGGCAGCAATCTGAAGAAGCCCGGCTGAAAGGCCAGAAGGAGACCCTGGAAAGGCTTAAGCAACAGTTGGCAACTGCGGAGGCTGAACAGGCGGAAACCGTTGCCCTGATTGCCAAACGCAATGAACAGCTTAAAGCCTGCCAAACAGAGCTTGCTCGGGCTCCGCAGGTAAAGGCGGATTACGAAAGCTATAAAGGCAAGCAACAAACGCTGGATGCCCTGGATGCCCTGCAAACCCAGGTACGGCCGATTGAAGACCAGCGCCGTGACCTGGTGGCTCTAATTGATAAAGAGAAAGCAGTGCTCACTAGCAAGCTGCAAATGCTGGAGAATGAAGCCAGCCGTCTGGAAGGCGAACGCGGCCAAATTGAAGTTCTGGAAACCCAAAACGCGGGCATCGAAGCCGAGTTGGAAGCACTGCAAAAACAGGTCCAGCGCCGGCTTGCGCTTGAAGCCGAACTGGCAGTCCTGCAGGAAAAGGCAGGTGCTCTTCAGGCTGAGCTTACCCAGATTGAAAGCAAGGGTCTCGACTTGAAAGACCGCTTGGCCAAACTGGATTTGATTGAAGGCGCGGTTTGCCCATTGTGCGGTCAACCCCTCTCTGGCCACGACCGCGAAAGCCTTGTTAAGGAACTTGAGTCCGAGCTTAATACCTCGAGGGAACTTTACAGCAGTAAACAATCCGAGCGCAATCAGATCTTAAGTGCACTGAAACAAGAACAAACTGAACTCCAGGACCTAAGCAAACTTGAAGCCCGGCTGAACAGCGGCAAAGTGCAATCCGAAGGGCTCTTGCGGCGCATTGAGAACTTGCAAAAGAGCCAGTCTGATTGGCAATCCGGCAAGGCTGCCGAGTTGGAGTCTTTACACGCTCAACTTAGCAGAGGCAAGCTTCTGCCTGAAGTGGCCGACCAGGTGAAAACCTTGGAGGCGGACCTGGCAAAATTAGGCTATGACCCTGCCATCCACACCCAACTGCGGCAGGAAGTAAAAGCCAGCGAAAGCCTTGAAACCCAACTGCATCACCTTGAAATTGCGGCCAATGATGTCAGAAACCACGAGGAGACTCTCAAAGAGCTGGGAGCCCGCCTCAAAAAGCAGGAAAAGGAAAGTGAAAAATTGACCGGCGAGCACGACGATTTAGCCGCCAAACTGGCAGCCGATAGCGTGGGCATGGCTGATGGAAGGCAGACTGAACTGGAACTGCGTCAGGCCCAGGAGGATGAAGCCCGGGTGCAGCGGTTCCTGGGAGGTGCCCAGCAGCGCCTCAAAGCCATTGACGAGCAGCGCGAACGCTATAAAGTCCTGCTGGTGGAAGCCGGCGAGATCCGCAAGGAAATTGACCGCCTGAAACAGCTTGAAAAGGCATTCGGCAAGGACGGCGTACCTGCCCTGCTCATTGAACAAGCCCTGCCTGAGCTGGAACGGATTGCGGACGACATCCTCAAACGTCTGACTAACGACGTCATGTCCATCTCCTTCCCCACGCAACGGGAGTATAAGGATAGCAAGCGCAAAGACAAACAGGATACGCTGGATATCCTGATCAGCGATGGCGGCAGCACGCGGGATTATGAAACCTATTCAGGCGGGGAGGCTTTCCGGGTCAATTTTGCCATCCGCCTGGCGCTTTCACACGTCTTGGCGCATCGGGCGGGAGCGCGCCTGCAGACCCTGGTGATTGACGAGGGATTTGGGAATCAGGACGCTGAAGGGCGGGATAAGCTGGTCCAAGCACTCAATGAGGTCAGGAAAGACTTTGCCAAGGTATTGGTGATTACTCATCTGGATGAACTCAAGGATATCTTCAGCACCCGTATTGAGGTGACCAAAACTTTGGAGGGTTCCGAGGTTAGGGTCGTTCAGAACTGAATAGACAGGATTTCTGATGAGAGCTGCCCGCAGAAAGTGAGCAGCTCTTTTTCATAACCGGGTTGAATCGGTTCACTTTTCAGGTACTCAGCGAGAAAACGTTCAAGTGTAGGGGTCAGAGCCTGGGTTGGTTTGGCGTTTTGGTAGGCGGCAATCAGCTCGTTTTTGTTATAGATGAGTTGATGGCGGAACACAACCAACCAGGAACGCAGCACCAGCAGCAGGTACTTGGCCTGCAATGGCGGTGGGCACATTTCCAAAGGGCCGTGATTAGCTTGCCACCAATCAAGTTGTGATGGGAATTCTGCCTGGAAATCACGCGGCCCAGGCATTTTCAAGTTGCTAATGTCGTACGAACCGGCCAATTGCCTGGATTGGGTGAGCAAACGCGCCACCAAGTCAGGGCGGAGGTAAAGCCCTGTGTTCGGGTCAATTGAGAGATCGCTTTCATAGCGGGGCAGGATGTCAACGGCTAGATTCCCAGGTATTTTACCAACCAGGGATTCCAGAAGCTCAGCTTGTCTTTTATATTCATCTTCAGCAGGGGGCGACCCTGCAAAAAGGGCCAAAAGATCCACATCGCTTTGGCCGGGTTTATAGTATCCACCGGCCAGAGAGCCAATCACGAAGAAAGCCCTAAAACCAGGCAGATGCGCGTTCTGGATGTGTTTCGCGATCCTCTCAAGCAAGGTCCAAACGGCAGTTTCGCTCAATGGATTGGGCATGGGTCAGGCCTTGGCTTCCACCCCTTTGATCTGGGTGAGCGCCAGAGTGGAGAAAAGGAACATCAAACCATACAAGGACATAAGCAAAGTAAAACCACCTGCGTCGCCAATGGGGCCGCCGAGGTAAGCACCAATCGCCCCAGCACCCGCGCCAGCCAGATTGGATAGGCCCAAATAACGGCCAGCCTCTGCCTTGGGCACGATACTGACACCCAGTGCCCAGTTGGCAGCATAGAAGAAGCCCATGGCCAGGCCGCAGATGAAGCCACCAACGACCATGATGGGGAGGGTCGGGGCAAAAACGACGATGCCAGAACCAGCCGCGCCTATCAAGCCGCTCACCAGGATCAGGCGTTTGATCCCCAACCAGGTCATCATGCGGGTCGCAAGAATGGATGCCAGCAGCAGCCCAATGGCAAGTATGCCCATCAGCAACATGACTGGGCTGACCGCCGCGGCGCCTTTAGCATCCGCAAAGCGTTCCTGCACAAAATAGAGCAGGAAACTGGACAGGTTGGTGACACCGACAATAAAGGCCAGGCGGTTGATAACCCACCAGGTGAAGTTTTTCTCTGATTTGGCTTTATCCCCCAGGCCAATGCGTAGGCTGGCGATGACGCCTAGAATGACCGCGATCAACATCACTACCAAACCTAATACTCCCATCAACATCAGATCGGGCAAAGTACGCCCTGTAATGAGCGGCAAGACAAATTTAACCACCAAGCCCAAAGCAAAAATAATCACCGAGAAAGCTGCGGTCATGGCAACGATGCGCCAGATGGCTCCCTTTTCAATTGGAGGAGCTACTTTTTGAGGTTTTTCCTTAATCAGCATGGTCAGGACTGTGCAGACCACATAAACGGCAATGAGCAGGATGAGGGCTGCCCAATAGTTTTGGTTCTCAATTTTGCCTTTGACCACCAGGAAAACAAATATGATAGGCAGGGGCACTTCCAAAAGCGATTTTATGGAGGAGAATAAAGCGTACTTGGATCTGGGGGCAATATCCGGGATTAAACCTTGGAGGGCTCCATGACCAAGGTTGGAAGCAATCATGGAGACAACCACCACCAGCAAAAGTACCCAATAACCGCTCATGCCGCTCATAGTGGCAGCTATCGCACCGATAGCTACAAAACTAAGAATATCCAGGGCATTTCCGGCCAGAATAAATGGCCGACGGCGGCCAAACTTGCTGGTGCTGTGGTCGGAAAGGATGCCAGCAATGGCCTGCACAAGCAGTGCGATCATCAAGGTGGAGAGGCGTAAAATGCCGAAATAAGTGCCTTTCAGAGATTCACCTACAAAAGCCTGCACCAGCAGCGGCAGAAGCAGCGGGGTCATGATGTTGCTGCGGGTTGAGACCGCAAAGAACATACTGCTGGTGAGGTATGGTTCATACCAGGGAGCTTTACCTTCAGGAGCATTGCCCGGGCCTTCCTCAAGATGGGGAATGTCGCTGGGATTTTCCAGGGCTTCGGGCTTTATTTCTTCAAGAAAAGCTTCTGCGGATTGGGTTTTGTCTGCCATGAACGTCCTTTCAGGTGGGCAATTTGGGATCAGGCACAGGAATTATAGCAGGTTGGAGGGGTCGATCATCACTTTCCAGCCGCGTAAAGGCAGGCTGTTTAGGAGCGGTAACGGGTCTCTGGAGCGCAAAATCATTTGATAGCGGAACTCGCCGCCGAGGCGTGGGTAATAGGCTGGGAGCGGCTCAGAGATTTCTACGCCTTTAAGACTACGCGCAGTTATTTCTTCGCCAACAATCGTATGCAGTTCTTCAGCTATGGATTGACACTTTTCTTCCTTCAAATGCCGGTATTCCAATTTGGTCAGACGGCTGAAAGGAGGATAAGCCAGGACCCTGCGGTAGTCCAACTCTTTTTCATAGAAGCCCAGGTAATCATGTTTGGCGGCAAACTGAATGACGTAATTATCAGGCTGATAGGTCTGCATAATAACCTTGCCGCCCAGGCTGCTGCGCCCTGCCCGCCCGCTGACTTGGGTAAGCACCTGAAGGCTGCGTTCGGCTGCCCGAAAGTCAGGCAAGTTTAAGGCGACTTCGGCCAGCAGGATGCCCACCAGCGTGACCAGGGGTAAATCCAGCCCCTTGGCCAACATTTGGGTGCCAATCAGGATGTCTGCCCTGTGCGCGCTGAAGTGGGAGAGGATTAGCTCATGAGCTCCCTTTGTGCTGGTGGTATCGCCGTCCCAGCGCAGCACCCGGGCTGCCGGGAAAGCTTCCTGTACCAGGTCTTCAAGGCGTTCAGTTCCCAGGCCCAGGCTTTTGATGGCTTTGCTGCCGCAGTTTGGGCATTTCTCAGGCATTTTGCGGGTATATCCGCAGACGTGACAGAGCAAGCCCTTGCGTTCAGCGTGGTATACCAGAGGTTTGCCGTCGCGCGGGCAGAGCAAGGGTTCACCGCAGTCGCGGCAGAATACGTAAGTGGCACTGCCTTTACGGTTCAGAAACAGGATGGTTTGTTGCTCGCGTTCCAGGGTTTCATCAAGCGCTTTCTTCAGGCTGGCCGAAAAAACGGAGGTATTCCCAAGTTTCAGCTCCTGGCGCATATCCACAATCTCAACCGGCGGCAGATCCGCGGCCTGGGTAAGAGGCGCCTGGGTGTGGATGCGATGGGGCAATTCCAGCAAGTTCCAGTCCCCCCGGCGGGCTTTGTAGAATTGGGTAACCCGGGGGGTGGCCGATCCTAACACCAGCTTCGCGCCAGAAATTTTGGCCAGAGATTCAGATGTCTCGACCGCATGGTAAAAGGGCTCATGCTCTTCTTCATCATACGTGTCATTCTCGCACTCATCGATGACGATCAGCCCGAGCCTCGGATAAGGTAAAAAGAGAGCGCTGCGTGGCCCCACCACTACCTTGAGGTCACCCGCGCGGGCACGCCGCCAGGTATCGTAGTTTTCTCCTTCAGAAAGCTTGGAATGGAAGAGCCCAACCTGGTTGGGAAAACGTCCCATAAAGCGCCGGATGGTTTGCGGCGTCATCGAAATTTCCGGGACCAGAATCAGGGCTTGACGGCCAGCCATAATGGCTTTTTCCACCGCCCTCAGGTAAATTTCAGTCTTGCCGGAACCCGTCACCCCAAAAATCAAACTGGGCTTCGGGTTTGAGTTCTCAAGCTGCGGCTCCAAAGCCCGCCAGAGGCTCTGCTGGTCTGAGGTAAGCGTAGGAACTGGGTTGGGACCCGGTTGGATTTTCTCAAGGGGGTCACGCCAGACCTCGGTTTCATTGAAGTGGATCAGCCCGGCCTCAGCCAGGGCTTTCAAATCCGTGTAATTGGTGCCGGTCTGGGCGTATATCCATGAAAAATCAACCGGAAAGGGGTCATTAGCCAAAAGCTGCAGCACTTGATTGCGCCTGGCAACTACCGCCTCTGATTGACGTTTTGAGTTGGGCTCAAGCGGCCGGATATCTTCCGGAACTATGGAAAGTTGCGCTGTGCGCACCGTCTTGGGGTTGACACCCGGGGGCGGTAGAAAGTTGCGCTGACCAATTAAGCCCATGGACTGAAGCTGGCCGGCGGCCTTGCGCCAGTTATGTTTGGGCAGGGCGCGGTCCAATTGGCCGGAAGTGAGGGAACCTCTATGCTGCAGGGTTTTGATTAAGCGCGTTTCGGTTGCGCCCAGCCCCTCGGGGATTGACACGCTTTCAATCAACCATACCTGCGTCGTGGCGCGCTTGGAAAACCCATCCGGTATCATCAGGCTTATGCAGGCTCCCAGGGGCGCAAAGGTATTTTCTGCCAGCCAGGATGCCAATTGCATCTGCTGAGCGGTCAGTAAAGTGCCGGCCGAAAGTACCGCCCGGATGGGCAGGGTGTTTGGCACTTCGGGTTTTGCCAGTATGGAGAGCACAACCCCCTGGGCTACTTGCTTGCCAAAGGGCACTTCCACCAGGCAACCGGGCTCCACCCTGTCTGCAAGTTCAGGCGGCACATGATAGTCATAAGCTTTATAAATGTTGGCATTATTAATGCCGACCGAGACGAACTCAATCATGGCTGCACCACAACCAGGTTGTCTGCCGCGAAGTAGAGCGGGTCTGCCACGGTTTCAGGCAAAGATGAACCTTTGAGCAGGGTGTCTGCCCAGAGATCAGCGTTGGCGTTCTGGTTGACGATAATGTTGAAATCGTTGATGTTGAACAACCAGTGGAAGCGGGCAGCCTGGGAACTTACCGAAAGCATGTTCAGCTTCACTTGATGCCACGAGTCCGCAGGGAAAAGGACGGGGTTTTCAGCCAGGATTAAAGATTCTTGCGGTAGATTTTTGAGAAGGTCTTCCAAGTCGGTCAGCGAAATCGTGCTATAGCTTGGGGCGCGTTTGGCCAGGCTGGTGTTCCAGGCGCTGTGCATTTCGGTTGGGTCGAAAGCGGTGCTGGCTTTGAGTTTGGCCAGGCTGATGTTGGCGGAACCGTCCGCCCCGGCCTCGTTGAACGGCACATTGATTCCCCAAACGCCCGTGAGGATGAGCCAAACTTCCTTTTCTTCCGTTCCAAAACGGTGGCTTACGCGCAGGGAATACAGGGTGAGGTCCTTTTCCAGTAATTTCACGGTCTGGCGGTGGATGCCACGGTCAAGCAGTTTAAAAGCCACGAAGCCCGAAAGCGAGAGCGTGCCTCCGCTGGGGCGCAGAGTGTGCTCGGAGATGGCCGCATAGCTGTCATCAACGCGTTTACCTTGGGCATCCTTGTAGGTGAAGGGTGTGGCGTTGAAAGGCGGCAGCGCAGTGCCTGTTGGCTGCGGGGTGGGCGTGTCAAAAGGGGTGTTTGAAGGCTGCAGCGTTGTGGTAGGCGTCAAGGTGGAGGGCGGCAAGGGTGTGGACGTGGGTGTAATGGATGGAATTTCGGTTGCCGGCCAGGAAGGCAGCACTTGCGTAGGCCGCCCTTGTTGGCCTGGGTTTCCGCAAGCCCCCAGGGTGGATACCAGCACTAAAATGGCAAGCGCGAGGATGGTTTTCTGCGAGCGGCGATATGGCATGACGGCTCAGGGGTTCAGCGTTAGGATGGCTGAGGTATAGCCAACCACGCTGCTCTCATCACCGGTGGCAGCGGCAGAGGTGCGGTGATCACAGATCTGCAGTTCAGTTTTGCCTAAAGCCTGGCAGGTAAGGATTACAGTAACCATCGGACCAAGGCCGCAGGCTTCGCCTTTGCCTTCAGCATCCAACCGGTAAAGCACGTCTGTGTCCTGGGCTTCCAGGGCTTTGATGACCGCCTGGTCCATCATTTCAGCCTGGCCTTGGGGGTGGAAGTGGCTTTGGTCGCTTGAGGCTACCAGCAGCACATTTTCTGTTGAGGGTAAGCCTTTCATCCAGCTGGTGAGGGCTTGAGAAAGGGCCTTCTCAACCGACTGGCGCTGGTCCATCATCATGATGGGCACCAGTGTGAAAGGTTCCTTCAGGGATGCCTGCAGGAAGGGTAATTCAATTTCCAGTGAGTGTTCACGGTCGTTGCGCACAGGCGTAAGCGCCAGCCCGTCCCCTTGAAGCAGGCCGTCAATGGTGTTCAGGCTCTCGCGGTCTATGGGCAAATCTCCCAAGGGGGTGGTGTAGGCAGCGTGGCCGCTGGTTAGCAGCGGTGCGCGGAAGGCTTGATGCGAAGGGGAAATAACTACAACTTTGCTGAATTTTTCGCCCTCAAGCGCCTTGAATGCACAAGCCGCCGTTTGGCCGGAATACATGTAACCCGCATGGGGCACAATCAGGCCTTGCAGCCTGCCTTCAAACCGCAAAGTCGGCGCTTTGCCCAGAAAGCCTTCAATCATCGTACGCAGTTTGAGCGCGTTGCCAGGGTACCAGGACCCGGCAATGGGGGAAGGTCTGCGGTCAAAAACAGTATTGTCTTGCATGGGTTTATTTTAGCACGGAGGCACAAAGCTAAAGGATAGCTGGCGGTACCCGGACCCGTAAAGGGGATTTGCCCATAGGTCTACTTTAAAAAGTTTTTGGGGTTCACGCGTCCCAGATTGTCGTTGCGCAGTTCAAAGTGCAAATGCGCACCCTGGGCCATGCCGGTATCGCCGATGCTGCCGATCTTATCGCCAGAGTAAACTTCCTGGCCGCATTTCACCTCGATGGTGGACAGGTGGGCATACAAAGATTGCCAGCCTTTGCCGTGGTCTATCACGATCATCTGACCGTAGCCCCAGTCATTCAGGCCAGCATACACAACCACGCCATTATCCACGGCAATCACCGGGTCGCCGATGGTGCCGGCGAGGTCAATGCCGTAATGGTTGGAAGCGGGGTCATAGTCGTACCCGGAAAGGTAGTGTTTCTCGGTTGGCCAGATAAAATTGCCGCTGCCAACCACACCATCGTAACTGCCTTCGCAGGCGCCCGGGCCAACGTTTTTAGCCGTAGCCGGGTCATCCCGGGTGATGCGCGGGGTGCGCCAATCCGGGAACTCAGCTGTACCCCCAGGCACAATCAGCAAGGTGCCCGGTTTGATGTTTGGGTTGGCATAATCCCCAATGGTTTTGGCATTCAAGTGATTGCCGGGGTAATTCACGATAACATCGGGGCTGACGTGGAAGTACTCAGAGACGCCGTTCAGGCCTTCCCCGGCACTCCATTTATGCAAGGTTCCATCCACCGGCAAAACGGTGAGTTGCTGGCCCGGGTAAATAGTATGCGGGTCGTCGCCGATGGTGTAAAGGTTGCCCCACAGCAAGGTCTCCGTGCGCAGGTTGAACTTCTGCGCGATGGAAAACAAGGTGTCTCCCGGTTCAACGGTGTAAACAGCCAGTTCCGTGCGGCCAACCGAAGGCAAGATAGTGTGTAAAGTAGCATTCCTGCCCACCCCCAGCCCTACTGGTTGCGCAAGGACAGCGCTGATGGGAGGCAGCATGGCTTCTTCTTCGGTGGTCAAGGTCTGAACGCTGTCTGGGGCAACCAACACGGCCGTCTTGGTGCCGGCCACACTGGTGTAAAAGCTATTCATCACCCAAATGAAAACCACGATCAGCACACAGGTGAGCAGCACGCTGGCCAGGCGCAAGAGCCCGGAACTTAAGTCCAGACGAACCAGGCGCGCCCAGGCTTTTTCGATGAAACTCCCCTGTGAAAGGGTTTGCTGCAAGGGATCTACATTTTCACCCAGGCCCTGGGAGCTGATTTCGGGTTTTTGAGCATTCACATTTCGATAATATCACAATTCAGTATTTGGCTTTCCACGTTCCCCGGCCTTAAAGTGGCCTAAATTATGAGTCTATAAACCTGCGCCACGTGAGAGCACGCCGGCAGGAACGGTCATTTCCTTCTGCACAGCCTGATAGAGGGTTTCCCCCTTCAGGTCTTCCATGGTGTAACAAACCGCGCCCATCTTATCGGCCAGGTCTTTGGCCAAACCCTGATCAAAAATCTTATGCTCCATGTTGATGACCACGCTGTGGATCTTTTCCGCCTGGAAGTGACCTGCCAAATCGTCAATTTCTGCCTGGACCGTGCGTTTACCCATGGGTACATTGCCTGCACCGTCCGTGAGGACGATGAGCAGCGGCTGCACATCCGGATGCAGAGTCTTTTCGCGCTTAATCACTTCATAAGCCATTTGCAGACCCGCTGCCAGGGGCGTTTTGCCGCCCACCGGGATGTTCGCCAGCGCGCGCTGCGCCAGCAAAACAGAGTTGGTTGGGGCCAGTACCAATGTGGCGCGGTCCTTCTGGAAGACCACCAGTCCAACCCGGTCGCGCCTTTGGTAAGCATCAGTGAGCAGGGAAAGAATCGCCCCCTTGGTCGCCTGCATACGTTCAGCCACCGCCATGCTCCATGAGCCATCCACCAGGAATAGAATCAGGTTGGCAGTCTTTTTGACGCGCACTTTTTTCTGGAAATCATCACTTCGAATGGCAAAGGCCACGTCGTTTTCTTGTTTGATGTCATCGCGAGTGCTCTGATAAGGCGCGGCTGCCCGCAAAGTGGCATCAAAAGCCAGGTCACTGGCATCGTTGGGGGAGGGCTTGGATTGAATGTAACGCCCGCGCTTGGTTTTGGATTTGGTTTGGGAACGTCTGCCGCCTTGCTTGCGCACCATTTCATCCAGCGGGGTATCCAGGGCGCGCGGCTCAAAGGTTTCGTCGGCCTGCACTACCTTGCCGCCATCCCACCAGCGCGCGTTCAGGGTGGTAAAGATTTGCTGCTGGGCTTCGCCGACAGGGATCTCCTGGTCGCGCTCGCCCTCGTTATCGTCTACCGAGGGGCTTTTTTTTTATCTTCTTCGCTGTCTTCAGCGTCTTCGCCGGGTTCACTGGGCACAGACTGCATCTTCAGCTGGTCGATATGTTCCTGCAAGGCATCAGCGCCCATCTCGCTCTTGCGGAAGGGGCCGGCCTTGATGCGGTGCGGCAACGCCAGTTCAGCCGCGATAGCAATATCGCGTGGCGTGATCCGGTCGCGGCCATCCAATGCAGCCTGGGCGCGTGCGCCTTTCAGAATTACCAGGTCAGCCCGGTGGCCGTCCACTTGCATGGAGGAAGTCAGGTCGGCGATAATCAGCAAATCCCGCGAGGTGTATACCACCTGGTCAACCAATTTTCGGGCTGCATCAATCCGGGCGGAAAGCGCTTTTTCTTTGGGCTGCCAGGCATCCAGGAAGGCCGCAGAGTCATTTTCAAAGGCCAGGTTGCGGCGCATGATCTCAACGCGGTCGCGTTTGTCCAGAATGCCGCGGATTTCAACCGAAAAGGCAAAGCGGTCCAAAAGCTGTGGCCGCAGATCGCCCTCTTCAGGGTTCATGGTGCCCACCAGGATGAAGCGCGCCGGGTGGCGGAAGGAGATGCCTTCGCGCTCGACGATGTTCATGCCCATGGCAGCCGAATCCAGCAGAATGTCCACCACGTGGTCGTCCAGCAGGTTCACCTCGTCGATGTAGAGCAGCCCGCGGTTGGCAGCTGCCAGCACGCCGGGCTCAAACGAGCGTTCGCCTTTGCGGATGGCTTTTTCAATGTCCAAAGTGCCAACCACGCGGTCTTCGGTGGCCGAAACCGGCAAATCCACAAAGGGAGTGGGCTTCAGTTCCCCGGGCAGTACCCCACCGGATTTCTCCGCCCGTTCCTGGCACTCTGTGCACCAGTTGGTGGGGCTGTCAGGGTCGCAGCGGAAACGGCAATCTTTGACCACTTTCACTTCAGGCAGCAGGGCAGCCAGGGCCCGCGCAGCCGTGGATTTGGCCGTACCGCGCTCACCGCGAATCAACACCCCGCCAATTCTGGGGTCTACTGCGTTGAGGGTGAGGGCGCGCATCATGCGTTCCTGCCCGACGATTGCGGTGAATGCGAAGATCTGTCTTTTTGCCATAAATACTCCCTGTACCAAAGAGGGATTTTACCATGCCAGGGGTTTGCTTTTCAATTTTGTTGCGCCTGGGGGAGGAAGGAACGTTTGCAGAATTGTAGATTTGCAGCAGTTGCACGAAATTTTTTATTGTATTCGGTTGTTAAAGAGCGAATAATTTGTGTTTTGTGGCTTGTAAAGTTCAGAAAAGCCGCTATAATAGCACAAATATTCTATATTAGGTTGGTTGGAAAAGCAAGGCTTGGTTTCGTAGGGCGAGGATAAGGGTGTTTTGCCGCATCCTCGCCGGGGTTGCAATCAAAAAGATCGGATAGGATGCGCTGCGCTTATCCTGTCCCTACGGTAGAGATGGAGACCTGACGGGCGGCGCGAACAGAGAAAGATTTTGTAGGGCGAGGATAAGGGTGTAGTTGCCGCATCCTCGCCGGATAATTAGATTGAAAAACTTGGATAGGATGCGTTACGCTTATCCTATCCCAAAGTATGATTTTATTGCCATCCCACTGAAGGTTGGTACCGCAGGGTAGGGGCGTAGGCTGGACCGTGAGGTCCACTCAACCCGTCTTTAAAAATCATTTATCAGTTGGAAGAATAAACTTAAAATCTTGGTTCTAAAAACTAGCTAATCAACTTCACAAAATAAAATGCAATCGTCACTGCCCAAATCCAGGTGTCAAAGCGGTCCAACATGCCTCCGTGCCCGGGAATCAGGTGCCCGCTATCCTTGAGCCCTGCCACGCGTTTAAGCATACTGATAAATACGTCTCCAAAGATGGTAATCGCGCTGATCAGGATTGCCAGCAGTATGGCATAAACCATCGACAACTTTGTAAACCAGCCTGTCGCGTTCAAGAGCAGGCTTAAGACAACCCCGCTGAATATCCCAAACGCAATTCCGCCCAAATATCCTTCCCAGCTTTTACTTGGGCTGAGGCGCGGGGTTATCTTGTGACGCCCAAAACGCCTGCCGATAAAATAAGCGTCCATATCCGCAAACCAGATGATGACCATGGTAATCATCAGCCACCAATTCCCCTGGGGCAGATGCGCCAAAGAAACAAAATACCCACCCATCCAACCCAGATAAAGGGTTGATGCCAGGTGCAAGGCAAAAGTCAACGAGGCCTGCACATCCCCATGTTCGTAACGTAGGAGGCTGAGGATTGCCGTTGCCACGATCAGAAAGACGAGAATGGCATCAGAATATTCAAAATTAGGAAAAATCATGCGCATGATTAACAGCGCGGCCACACCGCCAATGATCAGTGGCTCGGAGACAAAGTACCCCATCCCGCGTAACAGCCGGCAGAGCTCATAAGCTCCAACCAGCAGCGCGATCAGAAAGAAAATATCGGAGAATATGCCCCCCAGGTAAGCGAAGACCAGGACCAGCGGCACAAACACCGCAGCAGAAAAGACCCTCTTTTTCAGCATTATTTGGGTGTAACGCCTCCGAAGCGTCGTTCGCGATTGGCATAATCAGCCAATACCTGATCCAGTACTTCTTCGTTGAAGTCCGGCCAGAGTGTCTTTGGGAAGGCCCACTCGGCATAGGCCGCTTCCCAGGTGAGGAAGTTGCTGGTGCGCTGCTCGCCTGAGGTGCGCAGGATCAGGTCCGGGTCGGGCACTTCAGGGTTATCCATGCTGGCGCTGATGGTGGCATCAGTAATATCCTCAGGCTTCAAACCGGCGGCCACAAGTTTGCGTACCGCCCGCACAATCTCATCCCGTCCGCCATAGTTAAAGCCAAGGATTACGGTCATGCTGGTGTTGTCTTTGGTCAGCGCCAGCGCATTACGCATTTTGACTTTAAGGGTTTCGGGCACTTTTTCATCCAATTTACCGGCATGCAGCAAGCGGATATTTTCCTCGTGCAGCTCAGCCACTTCGTGGTCAAAGAAAAAGGCCATCATTTCCATGAGGCCATCCACTTCCAGTTGCGGTCTATTCCAGTTCTCCGTTGAAAAGGCATAGAGGGTGAGGTATTGGATACCCCTGGCACGACAAGCCAAAATCACCGGCTTGAGCAGCATGAAGCCTTCGCGGTGCCCTGCCATGCGTTCCAATCCGCGGGCTTTTGCCCAGCGGCCATTCCCATCCAAAATGATCCCCAAATGTCTGGGGATCTTGTTTGTGCGCTCAGAATTTGGCATCAGACTTCCATGATCTCTTTATCTTTACGGATTCCGATGACATCAATCTCGTCAATCTTTTCATCAACGATTTTTTGCAGCTTTTCTTCTCCGGTCTCCAAGTCGTCTTCGGAGATCAGTTTCTCTTTTTCATAATCGCGCATATCCTTAAGCACATCCCGCCGAATATTGCGCATGGCCACTTTGGTTTCTTCCAGGCGCGCGTTCACAAGCTTCACCAGGTCACGGCGTCGCTCTTCTGTAAGTGGAGGCAGGTTCAAGCGGATCTGCTTACCATCGTTATTGGGGGTCAGACCTAATTCCGAGGCTTGAATAGCGCGCTCGATGGCTCGCAGTGAGGCGGCGTCAAAAGGTTTGATGAGCAACTGCCGGGCTTCAGGAACGCTGATATTGGCCAACTGGATCAATGGCAGGTTGGAACCGTAATATTCCACCTGCAGTTTTTCAACCAGCGCTGGGCTGGCCCTGCCGGTGCGAATTGCTGTCAGGTCCGAATTCAGGTTGTCAAGGGCTGCATCCATGCGGTCCACAGCTGAGTTAAGTAAGTCTTTAATCATGAGAGCCTCCCATCGCAGATTAATCGATGGCTAAGGATACCTTAAAACAGGCTTTTAATACAGAGCCCGTCCTCATCCCAACGAGTAAATCCTTCATAGGGGATGGTGCAGTTCTGCCAAATTCTTAATTATTCGAGTATCATTTTTAGAGTGGCTCCAACGGAGCCCCTTGGAGAAACATTGAAGCTTACGCGCCTGCTCTTATTTTTTATCTGCCTTATACTTTCTGGTTGCGCTTTGTCGCCTACCATCAAGCAGCCCGCCACGTATACACCCGATCCTGCCCTCCAGGTTGAACCCGGTGCGCCAACTTCTAACCCATTTTTTACCAAAACTGCCACCCTCTCCGCCTCAACACCCATCTCAATCATCCCGGACATCACCAAAACCATCGGCGCAGAAGCCTTCACTTCCACCCCGGTGCGCAACTCCACACCTGTCGCACACACCCCAAGGCCAACGCCAAATGATGGCTCTCTGTTGCATGAAGATTTCTCGGATGAGCTCAGCGGCTGGGACCGTAACACCAGCAGCGCCAGCACAGCGGATTACGCGGATGGCCAGTATCGCATTTTCGTGGCCAATCCCAACCAGGAGATATGGGCCAATCCGGGCAAGTGGTTCGCGGATGGCATCAAAATTGATGTAGATGTGAAGTATGGCAAAGGACCTACCCGCAGTGATTATGGGGTCATTTGCGGTTATGTGGACTCAAATAATTTCTTTGCCCTGACGATTGGCCCAGATGGCTGGGTGGAGATTTTCAAGCGCTTGAACGGCGAACGCAGCACGCTCTATTCTGAGACCAGAAACCCAACCATCAAGGAAAAGGGTAATCATCTGACGGCCATTTGCGTAGCCCAAACCCTGACCTTTTTCGTCAATAATACGCAGATTGCCCAGGTGAGCGACCCTTACCTCCCCGGCGGTGATGTAGGTTTGATTGCAGGCAGCTTTGAGGACGCCAAAGTTGAGTTTTACTTTGACAACCTCATTGTCATGCCCGCAGCGCAATAGTTGAAGGATTCCTCGCCAATCAAAAAGACAGTGGAAAACTTTTCATCGTTCCCTTGTATGATAAAAAGGAATAGGACACAGCAGGCCGAGTTCCCTAAGGGAATAACCCGATCGGTAGCGAGGGTCGCCGTGTCCTAAAGCCCAAACGAACCCGAACAGTTGCCTGGGGTAGAAAA
>Ga0209538_1000110_pt1 | contig 47584 bp, 41 predicted proteins | sample BarGraNGADG00211_2_FD_184492 | JGI IMG/M metagenome (GOLD analysis project Ga0209538, IMG submission 184492) | Arctic peat soil microbial communities from Barrow, Alaska - Barrow Graham LP Ref core NGADG0004-211 (SPAdes) (version 2) | ecosystem: Environmental > Terrestrial > Soil > Wetlands >... | reverse complement strand
GAGGGAGAACGTAAACCCTTTGGTCGTCCTGCCTCCGGTGCTCCCCATGCTGAGGGTGAGCGCAAACCCTTTGGTCGTCCTGCCTCCGGTGCTCCCCATGCTGAGGGTGAGCGCAAACCCTTTGGTCGTCCTGCCTCCGGTGCTCCCCGTGCCGAGGGTGAGCATAAACCCTACGTCCCGCGTACTGCCTTTGGAGGACCGCGCACTGAGGGAAAGCGCATGCTTTATAGCCGTCCCGCCCCCGGCGCACCACGTGCAGAGGGAGAGCGCAAGACCTACACTCCACGTCCCGCCTTTGGCGGACCACGTACGAATGGAGAGCATAAGACCTATAGCCGTCCCTCCTTTGGCAAGCCATCATTCGCTAGACCTGCTGACAACAAACCCGCCTTTGTCAAACCCTCAGCACCGCGCCCCGCAGCGTCATCCCTGTCATCCGACGCCCGCAGGTCCGCTCTGCAGGTGCTCAACCGCGTGCTGCTGGACGAGGGCTTCGCCTCGCTTTCGCTCAATGAGCATTTTAACATGGTCTATCTCTCCCCGCGTGATAAGCGGCTGTGTACCAATATTGTCTACTTGACACTCGAAAATCTGAGCAAGCTGGACTTCGCGCTGGATAGATTGCTGGAGGAACCGCTGCAGCTGGAAGCGCGCGTTCGCAACCTGCTGCGATTGAGCGCCTGCCAGATCCTGCTGCTTGACCGTGTGCCCGACAGCGCTGTGGTCAATGAAGCGGTCAAGATCACCCGTGATTTGGGCCTGGAGGGCCTGACGGGCTTGGTCAATGGCGTACTGCGCAACCTGATAAGGCAGATGGAAGAGATCCCCTGGCCCAAGCCGGAGGACGGCGTGCAGTACTACAGCATCATGTACTCCTATCCCCGGTGGCTGGTCGAGCAGATCCTCAAGGACTACGGTCAGGAGACAGGGCATCAGATCTTGACATATCGCAGACCCAGCCAGAGCATGACGATCCGCCCCAATTTGAATCGTATCAGCGAGGAAGCTTTTCTCCAGATGCTGGAGAAAAAAGTTTGGAAGCATGAAAAAGGTCAAATGCCGCAGGCTTGGCATGTGCTGGGTGTCGCGGATATTGGCAAGGATAGCGACTATTTGGACGGCAATTTCTCCATACAGGGCGAGGGCAGCATGGTGGCAGCCGAGGCCGCCTTCCTCAAGTTGGGCGCACAGGTGCTGGATGTCTGCGCTGCGCCGGGCGGTAAGTCCGCTTATCTGGCAGAGCGCATGCAGGGTACGGGCCGTATTCACGCCTGGGATGTGCACGAGCATCGCGTAGAGCTTATCAACGCGCTGGTCGAGCGTCTTCGGCTTTACAATATCCGCCCCGCCTGGCGCGATGCGCTGGTCTACCGTGAGCAACTGGAAGGCATGATGGATGTGGTCTTGATCGACGCCCCCTGCACAGGCAGCGGTGTCATGGATGAAAAGCCGGATCTCAAAGTTCGCCTTAACGCTCAGGACCTGCGCAGCCTGGTGGAAACGCAGCAGAAAATGCTGGACACCTGCAGCCGCTATGTAAAGCCAGGCGGCCTGCTGGTCTATGCCACCTGCTCCATCCTGCCTGATGAAAATGACAGGCAGACGGAGGCTTTCCTGCTGACCCATCCTGAGTTCAGCATCCAGGCTTTGCCCGAGACCATTCCCCAAAGCCTGCGCCAATACGAAGGGCCGCTTGGCCTGCAGCTGCTGCCGCACCGTGACAACACGGAGGGCTTCTACATCGCCAGGATGCGCCGCGCATGAGCAAAGTCCAGCTGCTGCAGATGAACCCGGAGGAATTGGGTGCCTGGCTGAAGATCCTTGGCGAGCCTTTCTTTCGTGCGGGTCAGCTCTTCAGCTGGCTGCACAAAGGCGCACGCCTTGAGCAGATGAGCAGCCTGCCCCTTGCGCTGCGTGAGAAGCTGATGGATCAGGCCGTCGATCAACCTGTGCGCATCCTGGAAAAACAGGTATCCAAGGCGGATGGCACGATCAAATATCTGTTCTCCATGCAGGATGGCCACTGCGTGGAGGGCGTCGTGATGCGTTACCGTTACGGCGTGACACTCTGCCTGTCCACGCAGGTGGGTTGCCTGATGGGCTGTGCCTTCTGCGCCAGCACGCTGGAAGGCAAGGCGCGCGATCTGAGCGCCGCCGAGATGATGGGCATGGTGCTGCTTGTCAATCAGGAGTTGGAAAACGAGACCACGCACAATGTCGTGCTCATGGGATCGGGTGAACCTTTTGACAACTATGATGAGGTGGTGCGCTTCTTGCGCCTGGTCAGTCACCCGCAGGGGCTTAATATCGGTCTTCGGCACATTTCGCTGTCTACCTGCGGTCTGGTGGACAAGATGCGCGCCTTTGCCCTGGAGGGGCTGCCGGTGACACTGTCCGTGTCCCTGCACGCCCCCAATGATGAGATCCGCGCCAGCATGATGCCTGTCGCCAAGGTTTGGCTCATGGCGGAGCTGCTGGATGCCTGTCGCTATTACATCGCTCAGACCGGCCGCCGGGTGGTGTTTGAGTATGCCTTGGTGGAGGGGGTCAATACCCTGCCCGAACATGCCAGGGAATTGGCCAGCCGCCTGCGCGGGATGCAGTGTCATGTGAACCTTATCCCCCTCAATCATGTGCCCGAGCGCAAGCTTCGCGGCGTGAGCCTGCGCGGGGCGGCCAGCTTCCTGCAGGCCCTGCAGGCGCTGCACATCTCAGCCACCCTGCGCCGCGAGATGGGCGATGACATCAGCGGGGCTTGTGGTCAGCTGCGCCGTCAATACCTGAAGATAGGGGCAAGCCAATCCCTGGAAATGGCAGAAGCGACCGCGGAAAAGGGGGAAGCGCTTTGAGGTCAGTTTGGCGCACGGATATCGGCCGGGCGCGCAACTCCAACCAGGATTCCCTGCTTTTGTTGGCAGGCCCTTACCCCTTGTACGCCATAGCCGATGGCATGGGCGGACATTTGGGCGGCGATATTGCCAGCGCCATGGCCGTCAACAGTCTCAAGGACTCTGTGAAGGGGATCAAACCCTCGCAGGAAGAGATCAGGCGCTGCTTCAGCAGTATTTCGCGTGACATTTTCCAGCGCCAGATGCAGGACAAGGCGTTGGCCGGCATGGGAACCACGCTGACGATGCTGTGGGAGGACGAGCGCGAGGTCTTTTTGGGCCATGTGGGGGACAGCCGCGCCTATTTATTGCGCGCAGGCGAACTGAGCCAGTTAAGCCTCGACCACAGTCTGGTTACCGAACTGCTGCGCTCCGGGGCAATCGACGCGGCGGCCGCGGAAAGCTATCCCTATCGCAACGTGATCACGCGGGCCGTTGGCGCGGAGGAAGAGATAGTCTGCGATACGGCAGTCTTCGACAAGTTGCCCGGCGACCGTTTTCTATTGTGTTCAGACGGTTTGAGCGAGTACATCAAAGCCAAGCCCCTGGCGGCCCTGCTGGGGCAAGAGGACATGGAACATATTGCCGATACCCTGCTGTTCACCGCGCTTGACTTGGGCGGGCGGGACAACATCACCTTTATCATCATGGAGGTGGAGGCATGATAGGCCAGCTGATCGCGGAGCGTTATCAGATCGTCCAGCGCATCGGCGAGGGCGGTATGGCCATTGTCTTTTTGGCCAAGGATCTGCGCACAGGCCATGATGTTGCGCTCAAATTCCTGCGGCCGGAGTTCAAGGAGAACCCAGAGTTCTTAAGCCGCTTCCAGCATGAGGCAACGGCCGCCAGCAAGATGAGCCACCACAACATCGTTAACCTTCTTGACGTGGGCGGCAGCACGGAAGATCCCTATATTGTCATCGAGTACGTAGACGGCAAGACGCTCAAGGAGATCATCCGTGACAGGCAGCGGCTGCCCGAGGACGTTTCATCGCAGATCGCCATCCGTATCCTATCGGCCCTGCAGCACGCGCATCAGGCGGGCATCATCCACCGGGACATCAAGCCGCAGAATATACTGGTCAATCAGAAAGGTTACATCAAGGTTTCTGACTTTGGTATCGCGCACATGGTGGGTACCAACACCGCCCCCTTGGCGGACGGTGATAACTCAGTCATGGGATCGGTGCACTATTTTTCACCCGAGCAGGCGCGCGGTGAGATGGCCACCACCGCAAGCGACCTCTACAGCGTGGGCGTGGTGCTGTACGAGATGCTGACGGGCAGCGTGCCCTTCAATGGGGATACCCCTGTTTCCATAGCCCTTCAACACGTTCAGGCCCGGCCGCGGCCTATCCGCGAGCTGGCACCCGGAGTTTCCTCTTCCATCGAGAGCGTGGTGATGAAATCGCTGGAAAAGGATCCCAACATGCGCTACCACACGGCGCTGGAGATGGCTCAGGCGCTCAAGATCGCTCTGCAGTTCCCTGAGAAGGAGGTCACGCGGGATACCCCAGTCATCGCTATTCAGCCAAAGCTTCGTCCTTCCTCGCCCAAACGTATGCGCAGGCGCGAAAAAGCGGCAGTCATCGTGTTGTCCATTGTGCTGATGGTGATACTGGTTGTGGGCACGCTGCTCATCGTGCGCAGCGTGGTCAACACCACGCGTGCGCCTTACCTGTTGTACATCACCGAGCAGGAGGCCATCCGTGAGGCAGAGAAGGCGGGGCTGAAGCCGCAGATCGTCCGCCAATCCAATCAGGAGGAGGCCGGCACGGTGATCCTGCAATCCCACGACTTTGATTACCCCATGAAGCGTGGAGATACCATCCTGATCACCGTTTCCTCCGGGCCATTAAAGCAGGCTGTGCCGCCGATCATTGGGATGCTGGCGACCGCCGCACAGCAGGATCTGGAGCGCGTCGGCCTTAATCTGCTGCAGACAGACCGTATCCTCAACCCGGCAGCGCCGGGCACCATCCTCTCCCAGAGTCCGGAGGCAAGCACACAGCTGGATTACGGCGGGATTGTGCAGGTGGTGATATCCGGGGGAGAGATCAGTCTGCCCAATCTTGATGGCGGACTCTACGATGAGTGGCTTCCGCGCCTTGAGATGCTTGGCCTGATCGTCAACAAAGTGGATGAGGTGCCGGTGGAAGATCCGGCGCAGGCAGGGCGCATCGCAGCGCAAAGTCCCAAGGAAGGTGTGAAGGTGATGGCGGGTACCACGGTGGATCTGGTTGTGTATGTGATGGATCCAAACGCAGCCACGTCCAGCCCGCGCCCATGAGGCAAGGTGAGATCATTGAAGGCCGCGGGGGTCTATACACTGTGCGCGAGGCATCAGGGGAGATGCATGTGCTGCGCGCGAAAAAGAAGTTCCGCAGGGAGGACATGACACCCCTGCCGGGCGACCGTGTGCTGTTTGTCCCACGACCGGGGGAGGAGCACGGCTGGCTTGAGGAGATATTGCCGCGCAGCAGCCTGTGCCTTCGGCCGCCAGTGGCCAACATCCAGATGATGGTGATCGTAACGGCTGTGGAGCCTGTGCCTGATTGGATGCTGGTTGATAAGTTGGTGCTGTTTGCCCGGGTGCAGGGCATCACGCCTATACTGGCCATCAACAAATATGACCTGGGTCAGGGGAGCTGTGAGGAAGCGCGGGAAAGCTACCGCGATGCCGACCTGGCCATTTTCCCCGTCAGCGCTGTTACAGGGGAGGGGCTGGACCAACTGAAGATGGCCATGCAGGGCAGTTTTTGCTGCCTGGCCGGACAATCGGGTGTGGGCAAGAGCGCGCTGCTGAGCAGGCTGCTCGATCTGCCCCTCGTCAGTGGGGAAATGAGCCTGCGCATCCACCGCGGCAAGCAGACTACGCGCCACACGACGCTGCTGTACAGCAATGGCCTCAAGGTGCTGGATACGCCCGGCTTTTCCTTGCTGGAGATGCCACAGAACCTGACCCCCGAAGATCTGCCGCAGTACTACCCTGAGTTTGAGGAACACAGGGGCTGCCGCTTCCAACCCTGTCTGCATCTGACGGAACCCGGCTGCATGGTGCAGTTGGCCCAGACAGCAGGGCAGCTGTCCCCCGCGCGCATGGCACGCTACCGCGACATGATGGCGCTGCTGAAGGCCGCCTGGAAGGAAAGATTTGACTAAGCAAACAATATCAAAACCGGAAGCATTAAGGATCTCCCCTTCGGTGCTGGCGGCCGATCTGCTGCACCTTGAGCGGGATATCACGCGCCTGCTGGAGGCGGGGGTGGACCTTTTGCATCTGGATATCATGGATGCCCACTTCGTGCCCAATCTTAGCTTTGGGCCTGATCTGGTGCGCGCCCTGCACCTTGGCTTTCCCCAGGCCGTTTTGGATGTCCACCTGATGATGACACATCCGGAGGACTATGTTGCCAGCTTTCAGGCCGCAGGCGCGGGATTTCTGACCGTCCATGCGGAGATAGGGGACAAGGTATCCGCTATTCTGCGCGATATACGCGCCCGGGGAATGAAGGCCGGCATCAGCCTGAAGCCGGGCACCCCGGTTGAGGCGCTGCAACCGCTGCTGCCTTTAGTTGATCTGGTCTTGATCATGACGGTGGAGCCGGGCTTCGGAGGGCAGGCGATGATCGTCCAGGCGCTTGATAAGGCCGTTTGGCTGCGCCAACGCGGTTTCATGGGCATCATCTCAGTGGATGGCGGCGTCATGGTTGAAAATGCCCAACTATGCCTGCAGGCTGGCGCCAATCAGCTGGTGATGGGCACCGCGCTCTTCAAGGCGGATGATCCGGCACAGCGCATAGCGGCCATCCGCAGGATGGTGACAGCGTGAAGGCGCAGACGCCGCGCATCAGGCAGGAAAAGGGTGGCTTCAAGGCCAAGCAGGCGCTTGGACAGCACTTCATCAAGGATGAGGCGCTTCTGGATCAACTGGTAGCGCAATGTAATATCAATGATCAGGACGCTGTTTTTGAAATCGGAGCGGGCTTGGGCGGCTTGACTGCTGCCATCGCGCGTCGTGCCCGGCAGGTCATCAGTCTGGAGGTCGATCCCCAACTGCTGCCGATCCTTTCTGTCACGCTGCATGGGATAGACAATGTACAGATCGTCGAGGGGGACGTTATGCAGGCGGATCTGGCGCAGCTGCTTGCCCCATTGGGGCCATTCCATGTGATCGCAAACCTGCCCTATTATCTGACTACCCCTATCCTCAACCTGCTTTTCAAATTATCGCTGCCTGTCTTATCCATCAACGTCATGGTGCAGCGCGAGGCCGCGGCCCGTGTAATCGCGGCGCCCGGCACACCCAGCTATGGGCCGCTGGCAGTGCTGGCGCAGTTTAGGGCAGCGCCGCGCGTTGTGATGGATATCCCGGCTTCCGCCTTCACTCCGTCTCCCAAAACCGATAGTTCCTTCATCTGCATGCCCATGCGCAAAACGCCCGCGGTCCTTGTGCAAGATGAGGCGCGCTTCTTTCACCTGGTGCAGGCCGCTTTCGCCATGCGGCGCAAGACCCTGCTCAACAACCTGATGCCTGCCTTTGGCATCGCCCGCCAACAGGCGGCGGAGGCAATCGAAAAGGCCCGGCTGTCACCCACCATACGGGGGGAAACGCTGAGCCTTCAGGAATTTGCGCGCTTATCGGATATATTGTATGATATCAGTCTCAATCATTAATGCTGTGATGCGGCGGATCTTTTCCTACTCTCAATTCAGCATGGTCGCCTGCTCGCCCTCGCGGTGCTCGGTCGGCACGCTCCGTGCTTCATTGGGCTGTCAGCTTGCTTCATCCCGCACCGCGGGCGCTCGCTTCTGCCCTCAGTCAGCGTAGATTCCGCCTACGCCTCCTTCTCTCGACTTCGATAAGTCGAAAAATCTCTCTTCGCATCAGTGCATTACTGCTTTCGATTGATATTAGTAGCTGCCGCTCAGTAGGGCAGGGCTAACTTTGCCTATTTCATCGTAATCAGTTCATAGGCGCGCGTACCCAGGCCGATCTTCTGCGCGTGGTCCAGACCGTATTGCCAGTTGGTATCGCTGTGCAGCGCATGAAAGTGATCGCCCTGATGGAGCTTTTCACCCAGCAGACTGTCGGCGTTTGGAGTCTGTTGGTTGACCAGATCGGCGCAGGCCTGATCAAGTGCCACCGGGTCAAAGCTGGCCAGCATTCCCACATTTGGTACGATAGGCGCATCGCTGGTTGAATAGCAATCGCAATAGGGCGATACATCCATGATCAGCGAAATGTGGAAGTTCGGCCTGTCCTGCACCACGGCCTTTGCATATTCGGCCACCTTGCAGACCAGTATCTCAAGCGCCTGGTCATCCATGGGGTGAATGGCATTGCTTGGGCAAACAGCGATGCAGCGGCCGCAGCCTGTACACTTGTCGGTGGCGATATTGGCGCAGCCATCGATCATATGGATGGCATCATGTGCGCAGGCGGCCAAACAAGTTTCGCAGCCAATGCACGCCTCGCGGTCGACCGCTGGTTTTTCTGAAGAATGCATCTCTTTCTTGCCCGCATAGGAGCCGCAGCCCATACCTATATTTTTCAGCGTTCCGCCAAAGCCAGTGGCTTCGTGCCCCTTGAAATGCGTCAGTGAGATAAACACGTCCGCGTCCATCACCGCGCGGCCTACTTTGGCCTGGCGTACATAGTCCCCATTGACGGATACATACATCTCGTCCGTGCCTGTGAGGCCGTCAGCAATGATGACGTGGCAGCCCGTGCTCAGCGGGCTGAAGCCGTTGAGATAGGCGGAGTCCAAGTGATCCAGCGCATTACGCCGCTGGCCTGTATACAGCGTGTTGCAGTCCGTCAAAAAGGGTTTGCCCTGCAACTGTTTGACCAAGTCCGCAACCGCTTTTGCGTAGTTGGGGCGCAGAAAGGCCAGGTTGCCCGGCTCCCCAAAGTGCATCTTGATGGCCGTGAACTTACCCTTGAAGTTGATTTGCTCGATACCTGCCTTCTTACACAGGCGCTGGAGCTTGTGCAGCATATCCTCATCGCCGCGCACTCTGAAATCCGTGAAATAGACCTTTGAAACGCTCATTCGTTGACCCCTTTGTGATGTATTACTTGCTGATCAGGACGGCTTCATCCTCGCTGCGCAGCGCCAGGAGATAAAGAGATTTGCTGCCCTTCTTCTGAAAGGCAACATAGTCTTCAAAGGCGTAGATCTGATCTACCGCCATTTCAGACAACTGCACAACTTCCTGTGGATTGCTATTGGCGAACATGGACAACCGGTTCTTGTTGTTGGCATCGGCGAAGAAAACATAGTCGTCATTGGCATTGAGCGCGCTGGCTTTCAGCGTGCCCACCGGCTTCCTATCCTCGCCTATAAGACTCAACGAATACATTTGCTGCTCCGCGTCTGAGTACAGCAGCCTTACCTCTTCGCCAAGCTGAGCGATGGTGTAGCACAGCGCCTTATCTTCTGTCAGGCGGATAGCCAACTGTCCATCCAGCGCCGCCCTGTAAAGCTGCCCTGTTCCTGCCTGCCTAAACCATGCGCTGCCGTTATATGGCAGGGCATGGTCCACCTTGATCTCTTTGCCGCCGTAATAAGTGCGCAGATCGGCGGCGTCTTTGTTCTCCAGGATGACTTGCCCCATCACGCCATCGTAACCTATATAGAGAACGATCTCCCTGGTGATCTTCAGGTCACTGAAGTCCTTCATGCGCAAGTTCATCAGTGTGTTGCGCCCCTTGCCTGTGATGGGGTCCTGCGTGATGCGCGTGACAAAGACACTCTGGCCCGCTGCCTTTGTAGCTTCGTTATCCAGGTAGCGCTGATAGTAGTACAGTGTTGTTTCATTTGAGTCGATATTGGCATAGGCCAGTGCACTGAAGAGCTTGATGGCCTCCCCATCAAAAGGAGCGTCCAGGGCATACAAGTAACCCTTTGCGTCAATAAAGAACGCAGTGTCGCCCTGCACTGTGATGCGCCCGCCGTTCATACCGTTGGCCAAGCCGGTCATAGGGTCGTCACCCGCGCCAATAATGCTGGTATTTTCGCCTCCTGTGGCCAGCTTATTCTCATCAAATGGCACAATGCTGAGGGCATAGATCACTGTCGTGGTACCGGCCGGGTTGGTCACGGCCACGGCGAATTGATAGTCCCCAGGGAAGTTGGGCGTACCGGACAGGACACCTAATGCGCTGAGGTTCATGCCATCGGGGAAGGTGTTGGCGATGCCTTCGGTGCCAATAAAGCGAAAGGCCATGGGCTGTTCGCCCAGCGCCTGGATGCGCGTGGCGTAGTAGATGCCGCTCATGCCCTCTGGTAAGTTATCAGTTAAAATTATGGGGAGCGCTTCTGCGCCTGCCGGTATCGCAGGGATTAGAAGCGCTGCCAGCAGCAGAAAAATCAATGCCTTCTTGAAAACCATTTTGTCTCCTTCTGAGAAGGGCCGTTGCACTTGCAACGGCCCAGTGTTGGTGATGTCTGTTATTCGTCGTCCTGGGGCAACTTTGAGTGCTTGGCGGCGCGGCGGCTTCGGCGCTCGTTTGCTTCCACGGTTTCGGTGATCTCATCGCCATCGCGCACCAGGCGATAGGCGGCATCATCATCCGCCGGCAGGGGCGCAAGCGGTTCTGAAGGCTTCGCCTCCTCAGCAGCGGAGGTCAGTGCGGAAACTTCGCTCTTTTTCACATCATCCTGCAGGTATTTTTCGTGGGGCAGTTTCTCCGGCATGATGACTGCCGCTGCAGGGATCGCGGCCTCCACCGGTGGAGCCGCATCCGCAATATCCGCACCACCCTGGTAGGTGTCGGGATCCTTGTAATCCCGCTTCTGCGCCATCTGCAGGTGATCATAGGCAGAGTTTGATACCACACGCGCACGGGCGCGCATCAGTGAACTGGCCAGGAACAGCAACAGGCTGACACCAAAGAGAACGCCAAGGCCGATGACCAGGATGAAGAGGGTATCCCGTCCCTGATCCACCAGGCCGCCCGTTGCGCCAAGCGGCACGGGGGAATAGGTGACGATAGGCGCAATCGTGGGCACGATTTTCTGCGTGGGCGCCACTGTGGGCACGATGTAGGCGATGTTCAGCTCATTTGAGTCAAAGGAGACCGTGTTGTTAAGCGCATCCACAGTGCGCACCGAGAAGCGGTACTTGCCCGCCTGGGATAGGCTGAACTCGCGCGTCACGCTTACGCTCTGACCCGGATCAAGCTGAGCGATGGAGGTGATCTGGGTAGTGCCGTGATAGATATTGACGGGCTTTGCTATGCTGCTTGAATCATTGGTGACCAGGATGGTGAAGCGCACCAGACCAGGCACCTGGTCAATGGACTCGCGATCGCTTGAGAGCAGTACGTTCAGGCGCATGATCTGCCCCTGCGCATAGGCAGATACCTTGACCTCGTTGGTGGTTTCAGTTTGTTTGGTGCCTGTGTTATCTTCCAGGGCAATGCTGAAAATAAAGGTGGTGGGGGCCATCATGGTGATTTCCTTGGTCTGCGTCATGGTCTCCCCCGCGGGCAGCCTGACATCAGGAAAGACTTCACCCAGTTTGGGATCGGTCACTTTTACATGTTCATAGGTGATGTTGCCAGTGTTTTTGAGCGTCAATGTCAGGGTGACCTTTTCGCCAATGGTGAGGGTGGTCTTGTCGGCTGTCAGCTCACTTGAGAAGCCTGGCTTGGCTATCGGTATGGTGACCCGGTCAACGGTTGTGCGCAGCTGGGCGGTGGTGCCTTCCTTCTTGTACAGCACCACGGCAGAGCTCTCAAGCGCTGAATTGCCCACCTGCTTGGTGAACGTGAGCTTCGCCGAAGTGCCGGGCGCTATGTTGGCTACCGTTTGCTGAGTATTTGAGATCAGGCGGTTCTCGCGTACCGTGACATCCTTTAGCCCCACCGTGCCGCTATTCAACAGCGTGTAGGTGACAGTGACGTCGCTGTTTGGCCGGACGACTTCCGGAGTGATCTCGCGGCTGACCTTCAGCTCCACCTTGTCGCCGTCAAAAACGATGTTGGCGGAAGCGGCCACGCTGACCTGTGCGATTGCGCCGGCAGCGTCGGTGGTGTTGAGGCGCAAGTTGAAGATAATCTTGCCTGCGTCCAGGTGTTTCTGACTCACCTGCCATTTGCCTTCCCAGGTGACGACTTCGTTGACCTTCAGCGAGGTGATCGCCCCGCCGTCAAAGGCCGCGGTGAGGATCTTGTCATCTGCATCGTAGAGCGTCATGGGCACGGTGATATCCTCCGTGCCAACATTGGCGATACGAATGGATACAGTCACCTCGCCTGGGGCCTTCAAAGTGGCGGGATCCACGCTCATGGCAAAACTGATACTGCCGGCATCAGTCAGTGCCAGTGACGAGGACGCAAGCAAGATGACCAAGGCAAGGGCGCCTAAGAATACAAGGCACTTCTTCATATTGATGTGGACAGTTTTCATGCCCGTCCCCCTTTCCGGTGCGCATAAAACGCGATGGACACATTCACGGTGGTTCATACTGTGGTATTCTAAAGTATTTCCTTAGGCCTGTCAAGCAAATCGTGCATATTATTACATTTTTGAGACATAAACGTAACATTTTTGGGCGCCAGGCTTTTGGCTGGGTGGTGACTATGATATAATGGCCCGGGATCATCCCCACTAAGGAGAGGATATGAACAAGGCACCCAACTGGCGCAGTCAGGCGCCCGATGAGATAGACGCTGCGGAAGACTGGAAGGCGCGGCCCAAGCGCAGCATCTTCAAAAAACGCACCCGCAGGCCCAGTTTTGCGCTTGCGGTCATTGTCAACGCCTTTCGCATGATGGTGCTGCTGGTGCTGCTGATGGGCCTGGCCGGACTGGGTGCGGTAGTCGGTATAGCCAAAGCCTATGTGGAAACTGCGCCGATGCTTGACATTGAGAAGATCGATGACCAGGCGCAGACCTCCTTTTTCTACGATGCCAAGGGCAACCTGATCACCGATTACAAGGGCACAGAAGACCGCATCATGGTTTCCATCGATACCATGCCTGCCCAGCTGCAATACGCCTTTGTGGCAGTGGAGGACGCGCGTTTCTTTTCTCATAACGGTGTTGATGTCAAGCGCATATTCGGGGCGTTTGTCACTAACCTTGTTTCAGGCTCTCAGCAAGGCGGCAGCACCATCACCCAGCAGCTGATCAAGAATACTATGCTGTCTGATGAGCAAAGCTACAAGCGCAAGATCCAGGAAGCTTACCTGGCGATGCAGCTGGAGACCCGCTACACCAAGCAGGAGATATTGGAGAGTTACCTCAACACCATCTTTCTGGGTGAGAATTACTACGGCGTCAAAGTGGCCGCGACTGGCTACTTTGGCAAGGAGCTAAGCGCGCTCAGCTTGCGTGAGTGCGCCATGCTGGCCGGTATGACAACCAACCCTTACTATTATAATGCGCGCCGCAACTTCTACACCCGCACCTCAGCCACCACAGATTACCAGGCCATTACCAACAACCGCACCAACTACGTGCTGCGTATGATGTATGAGAATCAGTTCATCACACACGCGCAATATGTGGAGGCGCTGTCGCCTGATACGGCCAACGTCCTGCTCGAGTCGCCAGCGGCTGAAAAGCTCTACCCTTATGTGCATTACGTTGAGTACGCCGTCAAAGAGGTCGTGCAGACTTTTCTGAAGATGAACAACCTGCAGAACACCGCGCAGAACCGCAACGCTATGGAGCGTGAGCTGCGCTCCGGCGGCTACAAGGTCTATCTGGCCCTGGACACCGCCATGCAAACGACACTTGAGCAGACGCTCTATAACTACGGGGATTATCCTGCTTTGCGAGAGCCTTCCGACAAGACCTACCGCGCCCGTAACGCAGATGGCACTTATGAGGATATCCTGCAGCCCCAGGCTGCGGCGGCGATCATCGATTACCGTACAGGAGAGCTGAAAGCCATTGTGGGCAGCCGCACACCGCCTCAACAGAAGAAAACGCTCAACCGTGCCACCGATATGAATATGCCGGTCGGTTCGGCCATCAAGCCGCTGAGCGTCTATGCCCCGGCCATCGAGATGGGTGCCGGTCCCGCCTCCATTGTTTTCAACATGCCCATCCCCATCGCCGGCTGGCGCGGGGCGGACGCCAAGGATACCTGGCCCAAAAACTACGGCGGCTCAAGCTACCGGGGCCCGGAAACCCTGCGCACGGCGCTGGTCAAATCCGACAATACCGCCACCGCCCAAGCTTTGATGAACTATGTGGGGGTGGACAGGTCAGGGGACTTTCTCCTGCGCCTTGGCGTGCAGAAGGAACACATCAACCTTACACCCTTTGGCCTGGCGCTGGGCAGCTCGGGCATCTCAGTGGTCGAGATGTCAGTCGCCTTCGGCGTCCTGGGCAATGGCGGCATCTATCAGGCCCCCATTTCCTTTATCGGCATAGCGGACGCGCAGGGCAAGGTGATTTATGACAGCCATGCAAAGCAGGAAAGGCGTCAGGTATTCAAGCCCTCCACCGCTTGGCTCACCGTTGATATGCTGAAGGATGCCGTGCAAAAGGGCACCGGCACCGCGGCCAAGATATCCGGGCAGACAGTCGCCGGCAAGACCGGCACCAATTCCGAGCAGCGCGGCGTGTTCTTTGCGGGCCTCACCGGTTGGTACGCGGGCGCCGTGTGGATAGGGCATGATAACTACAAGCCCCTGTCATCAAAGACAACGGGCGGCAACAGCGCGGCCAAGCTCTGGAAAGCATTCATGCAGGAGATCCACAGCCAACAGAGCCTTGCCAACCGCAACATTTTGGAGGGCAATCCAGGTGATTACGGGCTGATCAAGGCTACGACCTGCACAGTTTCCGGCCAGCTGGCTACCCCGGCATGCCAGCAGGACAGCATGGGTTACACCCCGGTTAGCGACTATTGGGCCCAGGGCACTGTACCCACCACCCCCTGTCAGATACACGTGCTGACAACACTTTGCACCGTAAGCAACATGCTGGCCGGCCCCTATTGCCCGCCTGAAACACAGGCGCAGCGCAGCGTGGTGGTACTGCCCCATGGGCATCCCCTGCAAGCTTTCATCGGCACGCAATACCAGAGCGTGCTGACGGACTACCTTGGCCCCACTGTGCTGGGCGGCGTTAACCAGGGCGCGGTGTGCAACGTCCATGGGCCTGAGACGCTGCAGCAGTTTCCCCAGGGGGTGGAGGATCCCTATGCCTCCCAGAGTTTGGCCCAGGACGCTCTCGCGCTCTTGACGGCGGCGTCCCAGCAGCGCGACAACCTGGACACCAGCCATCCGGGTTATCTGGAGCTTTACGGCGCCATTGATGCGCTCAGTCAAATGCTTGCGGCCAATCCCGGATTCAACGACTTGGTGAACGCCATGGCCCGCCTGACGCAGGCCATGGCCAATGTGCAGTGAATGATCGACATGTCAAATTTGGTCAGTGATTGTCCGCACATGAAGATTTTGCACAGGATTTGTTCAACTGGTGTTTGCATTGCGCGCAAGTCATTGACATAACACGCTAAATTGTGATAATATGCTATGGTTGCCTGTTTTTCAGGCAGCTTTCGAGTTTTTTTCGCCCACTTTGGGTGCGGGACCAATGACAAGGACTATATATCCCCGGGGGTTGTGGGGATTTTATAGGAGGAGACTTGCTTTAACAAGCTCCGATCAATTATCAGGAGGTGCTTCCATGCCCACGATCAATCAATTGATCCGAAAGGGAAGGAAAAAGGTAACTGTCAAATCAGATGCTCCGATCCTGCAAGGCTGTCCGCAGAAGCGCGGCGTATGCCTGAGCGTCAAAACAACGACGCCCAAGAAACCGAACTCGGCTCTGCGCAAAATCGCCAGGATCCGCTTGACCAACCAGATCGAAGGTACTTGCTACATTCCCGGTGAAGGTCATAACCTGCAGGAGCACAGCGTGGTGCTTATCCGTGGTGGTCGTGTGCGCGATCTGCCCGGTGTACGCTACCACATCATCCGCGGCACACTGGATACGGCCGGCGTTGCCAAGCGCAACCAGAGCCGTTCGCTCTACGGCGCGAAACGCCCCAAGAAGTAAACAGGCGTAACATCGCCTAAGGCAACCCCTGCCCTTGCCGCCTCACCCTTGGAACAGGGAGGACGTCGCCAGGCGCAGGCGTCCCTTTCGAGGGTAGACGTGATGCTGAAGCGTCGATGCCAACGGTAAATCCCATTGCCAACAGAGGAGGAAAGCCCATGCCACGTCGCGGATACATACCCAAGCGTGAGGTGTTGCCAGATCCCGTTTACGGGACGGTCACCGTTACCAAACTCATCAACCAGATTATGCTTGACGGCAAACGCGGTGTCGCACAGCAGGTGTGCTACGCTGCTTTTGATATGATCAAAGAAAAAACCGGCAAGGAGCCAACCGAGGTCTTCCAGGACGCGCTCAACAACGTGATGCCGCAATTGGAAGTCAAGGCTCGCCGCGTAGGCGGCGCCACCTACCAGGTACCCATCGAGGTCCGTCCGGAACGCCGGCAGACACTGGGGCTGCGCTGGCTGGTGGACTTCAGCCGCAACCGCGCTGAGCGCACCATGGCCGAGCGCCTTGCGCTTGAGCTGATGGACGCCGCCAACGCCACCGGCAAGACCTTTGGCCGCAAGGAAGATATGCACAGGATGGCCGAGGCCAACAAGGCCTTTGCCCATTACCGCTACTGACCTTCCGGCCATAGAACGATAAGACAATCGCATGACGCATTGTCAGGCAGTTATTAAGGAGAAAAGCTCGCATGCTCAGAACGCACCCAATCAACATGATCCGCAACATTGGGATCATGGCACATATCGACGCCGGGAAGACCACCACGACCGAGCGCATCCTGTTCTACACAGGACGCGTACATCGCATGGGGGAAGTCCATGAAGGCAACGCGACGATGGACTGGATGGCCCAGGAGCAGGAGCGCGGCATCACCATTACCTCCGCCGCGACCACCGCGCAGTGGAAGGGCCATACCATCAACATCATCGATACCCCCGGCCACGTTGATTTCACCGTTGAAGTGGAGCGTTCGCTGCGCGTGCTTGATGGCGCTGTCGCAGTCTTCTGTGCCAAGGGCGGTGTTGAGCCCCAGTCCGAAATGGTCTGGCGTCAGGCAACGCACTATAATGTGCCCTGCATGGCGTATGTCAACAAAATGGATATCACCGGCGCGGATTTCTTCCGGGTCATCCGCATGATGAAGGACAGGCTGCATGCAAACGCTGTCCCCATCCAACTTCCCATCGGCGCAGAAGCCACTTTCAAGGGTATTGTGGACTTGGTGCGCATGAAGGCTGAAGTATACTATGACGACGAAGGCAAGGATGTGCGCCTGGAGGAGATCCCCGAGAACCTCAAGGAGCTGGCCAATGAATACAGGGCCGTGCTCATCGAGGCCGTGGCAGAGCAGGATGACAGCCTGATGGAAAAGTTCTTCTCAGGCGAGAACATCACCGAAGAAGAGATCAATGTCGCCATCCGCAAGGCAACGATCGCCTGCAAGATGACACCGGTGCTCTGCGGTACCAGCTATCGCAACAAGGGCGTACAGCCGCTTCTAGACAGCATCTGCGCCTATATGCCCTCGCCCCTTGACATCCCCTCCATCACAGGCGCATTGCCCACCGATCCGGAGACGGTTGTGGTGCGCCATCCCAGCGATGACGAACCCTTCTCCGCCTTGGCTTTCAAGATCGCAGCTGACCCCTTTGTGGGTAAGCTGGCCTTTTTCCGCGTATACTCGGGCACCATTGACGCCAACGTCTACGTCTACAACTCTTCCAAGGGCAAGCGTGAGCGCTTCAGCCGCATCCTCAGGATGCACGCCAACCACCGCGAGGATGTGTCGGGAGTGACCGCAGGCGATATCGCGGCGGCAGTGGGTCTCAAAGACACCACTACAGGCGATACCCTGTGCGATGAGAAGAATCCCGTCGTCCTTGAAAAGATGGAGTTTCCCGAGCCCGTCATTCGCGTGGCCATTGAGCCCAAGACCAAAGCTGGTCAGGAAAAGATGACCATGGCGCTGGTACGTTTGGCTGAGGAAGACCCCACCTTCAAAGCCTACACTGATCAGGAGACCGGACAGACCATCATCGCCGGCATGGGTGAACTGCACCTGGAAATCATCGTTGACCGCATGCTGCGCGAGTTCAAGGTCGAAGCTACGGTAGGCAAGCCCCAGGTCGCCTACAAGGAGACCATTACCAAAGCAGCAACCGCCGAAGGCCGTTACATCCGCCAGACAGGCGGTCATGGCCAGTACGGCCATTGCGTGATCACCATCACGCCCACCAAGCCGGGTGAAGGCTACTCGTTTGAAAACAAGATCGTCGGCGGCGCCATTCCCAGGGAGTACATCGCCCCCATTGACGCTGGCATCCGTGAGGCCTTGGCTTCAGGGATCCTGGGCGGCTACGAGGTGGTTGACTTCAAGGTCACCCTGACAGACGGCTCCTATCACGATGTTGACTCCTCCGAAATGGCCTATAAGATAGCAGGATCCATGGCCTTCAAAGACGCCCTCAGGAAGGCGGACAGCCGATTGCTTGAGCCGATGATGAAGGTGGAAGTCGTTGTATCCGACCAGTACATGGGCGATGTCATCGGCGACATCAATTCACGCCGTGGCCGCATCGAAACCATGGAAGCCCGAGGCGTCGAGCAGGTGATACACAGCATGGTGCCGCTGTCTGAAATGTTCGGCTATGCCACTGACCTGCGCAGCAAGACCCAGGGTCGCGGCATGTTCACCATGATCTTTGATCACTACGAGGAAGTACCCAGGTCCATTGCTGATAAAGTAACCGGCAATAAATAAAAAGCGTTCTTTCAACTAAAAGGAGGATACCCCATGGCAAAGCAAAAGTTTGACCGTTCCAAGCCGCATGTAAACATTGGCACTATAGGCCACGTTGACCACGGCAAGACGACCCTGACAGCAGTCATCACGATGGTGCTGGCCAAGGCCGGCCACACGCAGGCGATGCGCTTCGATGAGATCGACAAGGCGCCTGAAGAGAAGGCGCGCGGCATAACGATCAATACCGCTCACGTTGAGTACGAGACGGAAAAGCGCCACTACGCCCACGTTGACTGCCCCGGCCACGCTGACTATGTCAAGAACATGATCACCGGCGCCGCGCAGATGGACGGCGCCATCCTGCTGGTTTCCGCGCCCGACGGTCCCATGCCCCAGACGCGTGAGCACATCCTGTTGGCCCGTCAGGTAGGCGTGCCATATATCGTTGTTTTCATGAACAAGATCGACCTGATGGATGACCCGGAGCTGCTGGAGCTGGTCGAGATGGAAGTGCGCGAGCTGCTGTCCTCCTACGACTTCCCCGGCGACGACATTCCGATCATCAAGGGCTCAGCCCTTAAGGCGCTTGAATACATGACAAGCGATGGCTCTGATCCTGCGCACGCGCCGGCTACCCAGTGCATCAATGAGCTGATGGACGCCGTTGACAGCTATATCCCCACGCCTAAGCGCGCGGTGGACAAGCCTTTCCTGATGCCCGTTGAAGACGTGTTCTCCATCACCGGCCGCGGCACCGTTGCCACAGGTCGTGTGGAGCGCGGCGTCATCAAGGTCTCTGATACGGTGGAGCTGGTTGGCCTGATGGAGAAGCCCCGCAACCTTGTCATCACCGGTGTTGAGATGTTCCATAAGCTGCTTGACCAGGCGCAGGCCGGTGACAACGTTGGCCTGCTGTTACGCGGCATCCAGCGCAATGAGATCGAGCGCGGCCAGGTATTGGCCAAGCCCGGCTCCATCAAGCCGCACACGCACTTCTACAGTGAGGTGTACGTCCTGACCAAGGAAGAAGGCGGTCGTCATACACCCTTCTTCAACGGCTATCGTCCGCAGTTCTACTTCCGCACGACTGACGTGACCGGCAACATCAAGATGCCCGAGGGCGTTGAGATGGTGATGCCCGGCGACAACGTGCAGATGGAAGTGACCTTGATCACCCCCATCGCCATCGAACAGGGCCTGCGCTTCGCCATTCGCGAGGGCGGCCACACGGTTGGCTCCGGTGCCGTTGCCCGCGTGATAGAAGACTAATAGCAATCAGGAAAGAGGTGTTCCAAAGTGGCAGTGAAGGACGCACGCGCTAACATTGTCCTGGCTTGCACGGACTGCAAGCAGCGCAATTACAACACCAAGAAGAACAAGAAGAATACCCCTGATCGCGTCGAGCTAAGCAAGTATTGTCGCTTCTGCAAAAAGCATACAACGCACCGCGAGACGAGGTAAGAGAGATGTCAGAGAAAAAGAAGGTCGCAGTCACTGAAAAGAAACCCTCTGTCATCACCAAGGTGATCAACTTCTTCAAGCAACTGCCCAAGCGCACCGCACAGCCATTCAAGAACATGTGGCGGGAGCTTAAGAAGGTCACCTGGCCTACGCGCAAGGACCTTCTGAACTATACGCTGATCGTTCTGACGTTCATGGCTTTCATGGGCGTAGTGATCGGCCTGCTGGACCTTGGCTCCAGCAAGCTCATTGCGCTGATGATCGGCTGATGAAGGCATAGGAGTAAGAATGATGCCCGAACAGGAAATCACTCAAAACGCACAGGGCGCGCAGTGGTATGTTGTCCACACCTATTCAGGCTATGAGAACAAGGTGAAGGATAACCTTGAAAAGGCGGCCGAGAACAACCGCATGCAGCACCTGATACAGGAGGTTGCAGTCCCCACTGAAGAGGTGGCCGAGATCAAGGCGGGCAAGCGCCTCATCAGCCAGTACAAGACCTTTCCGGGCTATGTGCTGGTCAAGATGATCATCACCAGCGAAAGTTGGTATGTGGTGCGCAACACCCGAGGCGTGACCGGCTTTGTGGGACCGGAGTCAAAGCCCGTGGCATTGACTGAGGCGGAGGTTGAGTTCATGCTCTCCTCCAAGCCGCAGGCCGAGGCAACCCGCCTGGTGGTGGGTGAGGAGATCCGTATCCTGTCCGGACCGCTGGAAAACTTCACCGGCATTGTCGAAGCGGTGGATGTCCAGCATGGCAAGTTGCAGGTCAAGGTCAAGATGTTCCTGGGCCGCGAGATGCAAGTAGAGATCGACATCGATCAAGCTGAAAAGATGTAAGAGGCGGGGCCTCTTCCCCACGTGGGAGGTGCATATGCGCCGACATGACCACATTTGTTAGGAGGTGCCATACCTTATGGCAAAGAAAGTATCGGCTATTATCAAACTTCAGGTAAACGCAGCCAAGGCTACGCCCGCTCCCCCCATCGGACCGGCGCTGGGCCAGCACGGGGTTAATATCCCCGGCTTCTGCAAAGAGTTTAACGAACGCACTGCCAAGCAGGCGGGGCTGGTGATCCCAGTGGTCATCACCGTTTACTCTGACCGTTCCTTCACCTTCATCACCAAGACGCCGCCCGTGGCTATCTTGATCAAGAAGGCGCTCAACATCGAGCATGGCAGCGACAAGCCCAACAAGAACAAGGTTGCCAAGCTGACCAAGGATCAGGTGCGTGAGATCGCCACCACCAAGATGCCCGATATCAACGCGGCCAGCCTCGAAGCGGCCATGAGCATGGTGGTAGGGACTGCCCGCAGCATGGGCGTCACTATCGAAGAGTAAGGAGATTGTGGGAGGACATCGTGCCGTTAGCACCACAAGGAGGATAAAAGCATGAAACACGGTAAGAAGTACAGTGATTCCAAGAAACTGATTGAGCTTAACAAGCTCTATGACCCCGCAGAGGCCATCGCCTTGGTCAAGCAGACAGGCAAGGCCAAGTTTGATGAGACGGTGGAGCTTTCCATCCGTTTGGGTGTCGATCCTCGCCATGCGGACCAGCAGGTGCGCGGCGCGGTGGTCTTGCCCCATGGTACGGGCAAAAAGATTCGTGTGCTGGTCTTTGCCAAAGCTGATAAGGCCGACGAAGCCAGGGCGGCAGGCGCTGACTACGTTGGCGATGCTGACCTTGTGGATAAGATCAAGAATGAGAACTGGTTTGACTTTGACGTGGCAGTCGCCACACCTGACATGATGGGTGTCGTGGGCCGCATCGGCCGCATCTTGGGTCCCAAGGGCCTGATGCCCAACCCCAAGTCCGGCACTGTCACTATGGACATCACCAGAGCCATTCAGGATATCAAAGGCGGTAAGGTGGAGTACCGCGTGGACAAGACCGCCATCGCTCACTGCCCTATCGGCAAGGTGAGTTTTGAAGAAGAGAAGCTGCTTGACAACTTGCGCGCGCTCATGGAAGCGGTCATCAAGGCCAAGCCCTCCAGCGCCAAAGGCATCTATTTGCGCAGCCTCTACCTCTCGACCACCATGGGTCCATCCATCAAGCTCAACGGCACCAAGTTCTAATCGTCACTGCACACTTATGGGGGCTGTAACAAAAGTCCCTGAAAAGGCTGCTGTGAATCGAGAGATTTGCAGCGGTTTTTCACATTGTTTTCAGCGGTTTTTGCATGGAAGAGTATGAAAATATGAAGGAAAATGGTATAAAGAGCGACCGACCGGAAGCGGACAGGCGGATCTATATCAACCGACGGCTGGATGAACTGAGGAAAAGAGCGAAAGAGAACCTCGACAGTGATACAGGACGAGAGAAGCGATCGCAACGCCCTGTCGAGGTTGAAAGCGTCTTTGGTGACATCAAAGGGAACTACGGAGTGCGAAGATTCCTTTTGCGCGGGCTGGAAAAGGTCAAAACGGAGTGGGGACTGTATGCTATTGGGCACAACATGAGGGAACTGGCAGTACAAACAGCATAGCACCTCCTCAAATCTCACGTAATGGCCAGCTGGAATGCTGGATGAAGTAAAAATCCCGTCCATCGATTCCGATGAACGAGATTTTTGCCTTTGGGGGGCGGCTGTTTTGTTGCGGTCCCTGTGGGATGCTTTGCTTATTCGTCGCTCAGCTTTACGCCGGTTTCCTTGACAATCTGGGCAGCTTCTTCCAGCACAGGGGTCACCTCTGCGGGATGGTTCTCATCTGCCTGGGGCACTTCCCCGACAGGCTCCTGAGCGGGTACTTCAGCGGCAGCGTCCGCAGGTGCCTGCGCAGGGACGGTCACGCCGTCTTGATGAGCATAGGTGAGGTCATCGCCGGGGATCTCAGCGCTGTAGTCATAGGCGCCTTCTTCCAGGGCTTCGCGGATGGATAGGCTGATGCGTTTGGCTTCCGGATCCACGGAGAGCACTTTGACGTGCACCTCTTGTCCGGGTTGAAGCACATCTTCCACCTTGTTGATGCGGGTCAACGCAACCTGGCTGATATGGACCAGGCCGTCTACGCCAGATTCCAGCTCAACAAAGGCGCCAAAGGGACGGATGCGGACGACCTTGCGGGTAAGAACGGTGCCAACTGGGTACTTCTCTTCGATATTATCCCAGGGGCGGGGCTGAAGTTGCTTGTAGCCAAGCTGGATACGCTCGCGCTCGCGGTCCAGGGAGAGGATCTTGACATCGATTTCCTGGTTGATCTTGAGGATATCCTGCGGCTGCGCAGAGCGGTTCCAGGACAGGTCCGTAATGTGGATGAGACCGTCCATACCGCCGATGTCAACAAAGGCGCCAAAGCTGGCGAACCTGCGTACGATGCCCTTGACAACACTGCCTTCAACCAAGTTTGACCAGGCGCCTTCCTTTTTGGCCGCGGATTCGGCGATGATGACTTCCTTGCGGCTTGCAACAACACGCTTCTTTGCGGTGTCCACCTCAATGATCTTCAGGCGCATGGGCTGACCGGCGAACTGTGATATTTTCTCAACATAGCGCTGGGAAAGCTGGGAGGCGGGGATGAAGGCGCGGATGCCATCGATGGAGGCGATCAGGCCGCCCTTGACTGCTTCCTTGCCCACCGCCTCAACGTACTCACCCGCGTTGTATTTTGCCATCAGGTCATCCCAGACCTTCCGGTTGACAATATTGCGCTGCGACAGGATGACATTGCCTTCGCCATCATTGACTTTGACAATCTCGACATCGATGTCATCACCCAGTTTGACATCCTGATCAACCATATCGGAGCGCTTGATCAAGCCGTCGGACTTGTACCCGATATTGACACAGACCTCATCATCGGTGATTTGCACGATCTTGCCGGTGATGGTTTGTCCCGTGCGGATGCGCGTCATGCTGGCCGCCACTTCATCCATGAAGCTGGCAGGCTTAGCCACGGGTTTTGCTGCCTCAACAGGCTTTGATACTTCTGCCTTGACCTCTGCGGCTTCCGGCGCCACGAGGGCTTCCTCTGCAGGCGCTGCCGCCGCGGGGCTTTCCTCAACGGGTGCGTCCTGTGCCAAAGCGGGGGCAGCGACGGGGGTCTCCTCGGGTGCGGCGAGGGATTCTGCCTTCTCAAGCACCTGCGGGTCCGCCTGGTCTGTTTCAGGCACGAGGGTCTGATCCTTGCGTTCCATGTCGTTCATACTGTCGATAACCTCCTTAAGTGACCATTCCGGTGTGGATGCTCCGGCGGTTACACCTATGCGTAGTTCAGGTTTATTCTTCAAGTGCGCCGGGATGTCCCTTGCACATTCCACCAAAAAACTTTCCGGGCAGACAGCCTTGCATGTTTCCAGCAACTTGCGCGTGTTGGCGCTGCTGTGCCCTCCAACGACGATCATCGCGTCTACTGTGGCTGCCAGCTGTGCCGCCTCCTGCTGACGCAGGAATGTAGCCGCGCAGATGGTTTGTTTCACCGTCAGACCGGGGAACCGGCTGAGCAGGCGCTGGGAGATCGTCTGCCATAGCTGCGGGGGGAAAGTGGTCTGCGGTACCAGCAGCGCGTTCTTTGCTTCCGGCGGCAGTTGATCCACCTCTTCAAGAGTAGAAACCACCCAGACCGGTCCCTTGCAGTGCCCAGCGGTGCCTTCGACCTCAGGATGGCCCGCGTCGCCTACCAGGATAACGGGCGCGCCAAGTTGGCTAAAGTCGCTGACTACCTCATGCAGGCGCCTGACGAAGGGACAGGTACAGTCCACAACCTGCGCTGCGCAGCTCTGGGCTTCCTGCTCCAGCGCCGGGGTGACGCCGTGGCTTCTGAGCACCAACAGCCCACCCTGCGCGTCCTTTGGATTGTTGACAGGTTGCATGCCCTGTTTGGACAGCGCCTCCACCACCTGAGGGTTGTGGATCAACTCTCCCAGGGTATAGGCGGGCAAACCAGATGCCTGTGCCTGCGTAAGAGCCTGTAGCGCCTGTTCAACTGCCTGCCGGACACCTACACAAAAACCGGCATGTTTGGCAACAATGATCGGCAACTGAACCTCCTACCAGCACATCCTCTTTCGTTTCGACACAAGTCGCGCATCTCCTGCAAGGGGGGAAAAATTATCTTGCGGCCAGCGCCTGCTGAGCAGTTTGCCTGGCCTGTATCAAGGTGGAGATAAGCAATTGGGTCAGTTCATCACACACATCCTTGCCAACGCCGCGAATTGCCAGATGCCTGTAGTCAAGGGTGGGTAGGAAATAGATATGCGTAGCGCGAAACGGGCGCACGCGGCCGTGTATGTACACAGGCATCACCGGCACACAATTGCGAAGCGCGATGAGGCTCAGCCCACTCTCGACGTTTTGCATAAGTTTCTCCGGAGGCATTCTTGTGCCCTCGGGGAAGAGGCCCAGAACATTATTGTTCTTCAGCACCTCGTTGCAGGCGCGCATGGCAGCCATGTCCGTCATATGGCGGGAGACGAAGATGGTGTGCAGTTTGTCCAGGAAAAACTTGATCAGCGCGTTGGTGCCCAGTTCCCGTTTGCCAAGGAAGCGCACTTCGTAACGCTTGATGGCAATGGCGATGAAGATGGGGTCCAGCATGCTGGTGTGGTTTGCCATTACGATGTAGGGCGCATCGGCGCTGTCTATCCTTTGGCGATCATGGTAGCGAACGGGATAGATGAAAGTGCACAGGACCCAACTTAACGCGCGCGCCAGGCTGAACCAAAAGGTTCGCTTCTCACGAGTCTGCTCACGCTTGTTTTGCATAAGCTTCCTCCACTATCCGCAGAATAGCCGTTACTGATTCTTCAAAACTAAGGTTTGTCGTATCCAGCATCACAGCGTCATCGGCCTTGCGCAGGGGGTCCACCAGGCGCTCCTGATCCTGACGGTCGCGCGCCTGTAATTCTTTCAGCACGTTATCCAGGGTTGCGCCAGGCTCTTTATGTTTGATTTGTGCGAAACGACGCTGTGCTCGCATCTCGGGCGATGCTGTCACAAAGACTTTAACGCGCGCCTGAGGCAACACAACGGTGCCGATGTCGCGTCCGTCGATGATCATGCTTTGTCGCCTGGCCAGCTCCTGCTGCAGGCTGACCAGATACCGGCGGACGCCGCGATACCTGGAAACAGTGGATGCGGCTGAGCCCACCGCCTGGCTGCGAATGGCTTCATCAACGTTGATTCCATTGAGCCAGGTGTTCTGGCGATGCTCGGAAAAACACACCTCCACTTGCGCCCTGCCTTGCAGGCAGAGAGTCTCCAGCGCTTGCTCGTCACGTACATCAAGGTCAAGCTGCAGCGCAGCCAGGGCCACAGCGCGGTACATTGCCCCAGTGTCCAGATGCAGAATATTCAGTTCTTTTGCGACGGCGTCAGCAAGGCTTGATTTGCCTGCTCCAACGGGACCGTCCAGGGCGATGAGGATTGGCTGCGTGGGCATATAGCGCGGTCTTTCCTTGCTCATTTTCTTTCTATGCTTGCTTAGCGGATCATGCTTTGAGTCAGATCCCAGCCGGCCAGGATGGCGTTTTGGTGTGCCACTGCATATTGTCCGGTTGCGATGGCATCCGCCATATCCCTGGGGAAGTGGATACAGATGTGACCAGTTAATCCATTATTGGCGTTGTGATCCACTTCGTGGCCATGGCTATGCGTAGAGGCCATGTAGACCCGACCGTCTGAGAAGATGACCCAGACTGGGCGGGGCGTCCAGTTATTGTAGCCCAGGACCTTTTCCATTGTGTCAGTATCCTGCTTCGTGGGCGGCTCGCCATCGGCATGCTTGCCGACGCTGAAAACCTTGATGTTGTAGTGCGCACCGCTCATGAAGTCGTAAATGGTCACATTGGGCATGGACCGGATGCGTCCGCGGATCTCCCCATACCAATCAGCCTTGCGCACCTCCGAAGCATGGGGCGCGGTGAAACTGCTTTGGACGGGTGCCTGCGTAACAGTTGGTGAAGGAGTGGGCGTTGGTGTTGGCAAAGCGCCGGTCAAGCCGCTTGCGGCCACTGCTTTGGGATCGCTCAGCTTGGCCAGGGTCAGCTTGCCCGCGATGCCGTCAGCGGTCAACTTGTTATTGCTTTGGAAGGCCTGAAGGGCCAGGAAAGATTTGGGACCAAAGATACCGTCAGCGCCGCCAGTCAGGTATTTCAGCGCGATCAGCCTTTGCTGCATGGCCTTGACTTCGCTGCCGCTGTCGCCAATGCGCGGGCTTGTGATGATGGCGCTGTCAGGATCTGGAGAAGTGCCGCTGGCGATGTAATCATTGGCTTTGGCCGCCGCACTGTAGAGCGTGTTACGCGTCAGGGCGCCTGCCAAGCCATCGGCAGACAGGCTGTTGTTCTTCTGGAAGGCGGTAACAGCCAGCGCAGTTTGGGTGCCGAAGACGCCATCTGCCGTACCGCTTAAATAGCGCAGGGCAACCAGGCGGCTTTGCAGTGCGATGACCGTCTCGCCAACCGAGCCGATGCTCATGGTGGCGCTGGCAGGTGGCATGGCAGGCGTGCTGTTCGGCGCAGCAGTCGGGATGACCTGGGTGGCCGCAGTTGGCTGTAGGGGCTTATCCCGCAGTGTGTTGATCGCAAGCATCGTGAAACTGTCTGCCTTGCCTGTCACCTTGATACTGTGCTCTTTTTGAAAGGTCCGTACGGCAGCGGAGGTCTCACTTGTAAAGGTATCACTGATCGGGCCTTTGTAAAGGCTCAGGAATTGGAGAGCTCTATGCAATTCCAGCACAGCATCGCCTTTGTCGCCCTGCTGCATGGTATACCCGGCTATCGGCGGCAGAGTGGCCAGGTAGACCAGATTGCCTTTGGCGTTGCGTGGCCTCTTCTCATAAAGCAATTCCTGCAGTTCGGGCAGGGCGATGCCGGTGGGGCGCAGCTTATTCTCCTCCTGGAAGGCCTTGAGCGATGTCAGCGTGCCCGGGCCAAAGCTCGCATCGATCGCGCCCTGATAATAGCCCAGCTCCGTCAGAGCCTGCTGCAGGGTGCGTACCTTGTCGCCGATAGTGCCTACGGCCAGGGTTTCATAATTTTGCCTGGCAGTGATGGTGATGGGAAGTACCCTGCCTTCAAGATACTGCTCGGGGATGTTAACATACAGGGCCAGCACATAACCGGTGTAGTCTTTGTACTGCGCCTTGAGGAAATCCCCGCTGGTGGAGAGAACCTGAATGGTTGCGCCTGTTGGGACAGTCAGCAGGCGCATTGCGGAAAGCGAGGCCGACTTGCGCATATTGATCGAGGCCGAGGTCGTCGTCTGGTAGGGATAGACCGCCTCAGCCTCTGTACTGTCTGCATTGAAAGCGGGGGATGCAGTCGGCTCCGTGCTTGGGGACACCGTGGGCTGCGCGATCCCCTGCGTATCAAGGTCCGCAAACAGCAGGGCCTGGGTGACGGATCCTGCGATACCATCAGCCTTAATGCCCTTTTCACGCTGGAAGGCAGTCACCGCGGCTTGTGTTCCTTCGCCATAATCAGCATCGATGCCGCCCTTGTAGAATCCCAACTCATTCAGGCGCTGCTGCAGCTCCACGATGGCATCGCCCCGGTCGCCCGGGCGCAGAATAAGCCCCGGGATGGCAGGAAGGGTCTTGACCTCTGTCGTGCGCCCGGCGGCATTTTTCGGCTTGCCTTCAAATAGCGTCTGCTGCGTCAAGGGGTCCGCAAGGCCTGTCTGGGTGATGGCGTTCATCTTTTGGAAGTCAATGACCGCCTGCTGCGTCCCAGGGCCGAAGTTACTGTCAAGCGCCCCAGAGTAGAAGTCGAGCTCTTTCAGCGCGCCTTGAAGTGCCTTGACTTTGGGGCCTTCCGCACCGTTTCCCAGAAGTGGATATTGAAGCTCCACTTCCGCAGTGACAGTGGCTACGCTTGCCTGGGGCAGTGCCGTGACAATGAGGGCAGCGCATAGGACCATAATAAGGAGCCGCCTTGATCTCTTTGTGTTCATGGCTTACCTCCGCGAATCATTTACTAAGTTCATTCTATGCGCTCACACGCCAAGTGTCAAGAAAACTCCTGAATATTGTAACAATAAACAAGGGAATCCGTAACAAATACCGGATATCTCAGATGCGCTCGGCATCACGGCTGAGGCGCAGCATATAGGGCACATCCTGCAGGGGCTGACCAAAGACATCCCTGCCCTCCGGCGTCAAACCGCGGTAGATAAGCAGGGTGTCGTTACCGTCGCTGGCAACATCCAGGGTGCCTACCTGAAGCACCGGCCGCTCACGGCGCAAGCTGAGCGCTTGCTTGACATAGGCCAGGATCTTTTGATCTTCCTTGCCCCAGGGAAAGGTGCCCCGGCAGAAGGGATCACTCGCGCCTTCCATGCCCACCTCATCACCATAGTAGATGCTGGGCATGCCCGGCAAGGCGACGATGAGCGTCACCAGCTTCTTCAGCCGCTCCGTGGCAAGCGTCCGCTGCTTCCCGTCCAATCGCTGCTGGCCCCTGTCTTTTTTTGGGAGGTGTTGGTACTGCTGCTTGACCAGCACGTTAAGCACGCGCGCGCGGTCATGGCTGCCCATCAGGTTCATCAGGGAGTAAAAAAACTTGGGCGGATAATTTTCCTGCAGCGAGCGGATATTGCGCACCACCTGCGGGGCATCGATATCTCCGGTAAAGAAGTTGATGAGCGTCTCGCGCAGGGGATAATTCATTACCGTGTCAAATGTGTCACCCAGGCTGTAATTTCGCATCTCACCATAGGCAACCTTGTTGCTGGCGTCTTCCCACACCTCGCCCAGGATGGCGGCATCAGGGCGCTGGTCTTTGACGGCGTGGCGCAGCCCGCGCAGGAAATCCATGGGCAGTTCATCTGCCACGTCCAGTCGCCAGCCGGAGGCCCCCAGCTTGACCCAGCGGCGCGTGATGCCCTTTCTGCCCAGGATGAACTCCCTGAAGCTGGGATCTTGCTTGTTTACCTGAGGCAGTGTGGGGATACTCCACCAGCTGGCGTACTTGTCGGGATAACTGGTGAAGGAGTACCAGGGGTAATAGGGAGAATGCTTGGAGTTGTAGGCGCCCCGGGTTGGGTAGCGGCCGTACTTGTTGAAGTAGATGCTGTCCTCGCCCGTGTGGTTGAACACCGCGTCCAGTATGATGCGGATACCCATCGCTTCAGCCGCGCTGCAGAGCTGTTCAAAGTCCGTCTGCGTGCCCAACATTGGGTCTATCCGCTCATAGTCGCCTGTATCGTAGCGGTGGTTGGAGCGGGCCATGAAGATAGGGTTGATGTAGATAATGGTGATACCAAGGTCTTTGAGATAGGGCAGCTTCTCCTGGATGCCCTTGAGATCGCCGCCGAAAAAGTCCACCGGCTGCTGGTCGCCATCAGGACCCTGGAAATCTGCCAGGGGAAGGTCCTCCCAGTCTTCATGCAAAATCAGGTCGGTCCTTGCGCTGACAGGGGGCTTGGAGCGCATGAAGCGATCGGGGAAGATCTGATACATGATCCCTCGGCGCAGGTATTCTGGCGGGTCAAAGGCGGGGTCATAGACGGTGATCTGGAAGGAGGGCGGGCCATCAAGATAGCTGGCCCCCACGCCGCCCAGACGGTCGTGCGCGTTACCGCAGTAGAGCCTGCGCCCCCGCTCGTCCTCTGTAATGAAGTCATACCACAGGGTGCAGGGTTCATCAGGCAGGATGATGCTGACCTCCCATCCCGTGATGCCAACGGGCTGCATGGGGTAGGCCTTCTCATGGCCGTTCCATGTGCGCAGGGTAACGGTCTTTGCGCCGCCCTGTACGTAAAGCCTCAGCCGCACGGTGCTGCCCTGGGGTAAGGCTCCCAGCGGCGTCCGGCAGTCAAGGCTTTGTGAGTTGTGGTATAGCTCCATGATGCATCCTTTCTCAGGTGGCAATGTGCAGCACGCGCCTGGCCAGCAGGCTGAGCACGTAAAAGGCCGCGGCGCACAGCACCACGGCTGCGCCCACGCTTGTGCCAAGGTGATAGGCAGCGATCAACCCTATTACGCCTGACAACAGGCTGATCAGCACGCTGAACAGCGCGTGCTGTGGTGTGCTGCGGGAAATGTTGCGGGCAGCCGCAGCAGGCAAGATCAGCAGCGCGTTGATCAGCAAAACGCCCACCCAACGGATGGACAGCATCACAGCGATCGCCACCAAACATACAAAGGCATCTTCCACCAGTCTTGTTTTGACGCCGCGGCTTTGCGCCAGCTGTGGGTTCACGGCGCTGAGCAGCAAATGGTTAAACAGCAAAAGCCAGCACAGTAGACCCAGTGCCAGGGAAACCAGAAGCCAAAGCAGGTCGCCAGGCGCTATCGCCAGTACATCTCCCACCAAAAGCGAGGAATACTTGCTGAAACTGCCGCTTTGGCTCAGCAGCACCAAGCCCATGGCGATGCCGGTAGAGGAAAACACGCTGATATTGGTATCCGCCGACGCGCCGCCCTTGCGGTTGATCTGGCTGATCAGAAGTGCCCAGAGCAGGCCAAAGACGATCAGGGAGACCTGCAGCGAGCCGATGCCAAGCAGCATGCCAAGTCCGGCGCCGGCCAGCGCCGAGTGCCCCAGGGCATCGGAGAAGAAGGCCATGCGCTGGTTGACCGCCATGGTGCCAAACAGCGCCAGCAGCGGGGTCAAAAGCAGAAGCGCAAGCAGCGCGTTTTTCATAAACTGCATGCTGAATATGGGAAAGGGGAGCAGGGTGTCCATGACCTTGTAGACTGTTTCCATCAGCTGGCTTTTCCAGTGCCGTGCGTGTGCGGGAATGCGGTCGCAAAGGCCGCCGAGCCAAAGACCTCCGAGGCACTTCCCACATAGAGGACTGTTCTGTCGATCAATGCCACCTGATCAGCGTATTCCTGAACCAATACCCAGTCGTGTGAGACCATCAGGATCGCCAGGTGTTTTTGGCGTCGCAGTGCGCTGACAGTGTCCAGGAAAAGCGCCTGCCCGTTGTGATCCACGCCTGAAACCGGTTCGTCCAGTATCAGCAGATCAGGCGTGGGCGTCAACGCCAGCGCCAGAAGCACGCGCTGAAGCTCGCCTCCGGACAGCGCGCCCAATCGCTTGTCGATCAGGGCTTCCGCCTGAGCCAAGGCCAGCGCTTCCAGTACCTGCTGCCTGGTTTTCGCGCCGATACCGGTCCATACGGGCCTCTTGCTCAAGGCACTTGACAGGAGATCGCGCACGGTCAGGGGCATTTGCTTGTCAAAGTGCAGCTGCTGGGGCACATACCCTGTGCGCATTGTGGAAAAGGGCTTGCCATGTTCATCCAGATGGAGGATCTTGCCCTCAAAGGGCACCTGGCGCAGCATCGCGCGCAGCAGCGTGGTCTTGCCGCCGCCGTTGGGGCCCACCAGCACGGTCAATTCCCCGCAGTGGATGTGCAGGCTGACGTCTGAGAGCAGCGTCTCATTGTCAAGCCTGACGCTCACATCCTGCAGCTCGATATGGCATAGGCCGCAGCTGTGATTGATCTCATCACTCGCTTGCACTTACCTGCTCCTCTCCGTAATAGACGCAAAGCGCCTGCAGCGCGCAGTTCTCGCACAAAGGGCGCCGCGCCTTGCATACGCGCCGCCCGTGGTAAATGAGCCAATGGTGCGCCTTGTTCCAATCCTCCTGAGGGACGACCCGCATCAGCTCCTGCTCTGTTTTCTCAGCGGTATTGCCTTTGGCCAGCCCCAGACGGCGGCTGACGCGAAAGACATGTGTATCCACCGGCATCGCCGGGATATCAAAGGCGTTGGCCAACACCACGCTGGCGGTCTTGCGCCCCACGCCGGGTAAACGGGTGAGGTCTGCCATGGCAGCGGGCACTTGTCCGCCGAAGTCGGAGACGATCAGCCGGCAAGCGGCCACGATGTTGCCTGCCTTGGAGGCGAAGCCGCAGCTCTTGACATAGGGGTAGAGCGTTTCAGACCGAGTGGCTGCCATCGACTGCACATCATGGAAAGTGTCGAAAACCAGGGGGGTTACCTTGTTGACTTGCTTGTCAGTGCACTGCGCGGACAGCATGGTGGCCACCAGCAATTGGTAGGGGTTGGAAAAGTCAAGCTGGGATCTGGTATCCGGATATTCGCTGGCCAACTTGGCAAGGATCAGCCGCGCGTTGCCCCTTTGGCTCTGGACTTTGCTCATCGGATTATGCGTTCCAGAACCTTGCGATACTCCGTGATCTTTAGAAGGATAAAGACCTCCACTGGGAAGAAAAGCAGATTTTTTACCACGCGCAGCGGCAGGATAGCGAAGAATCCTTTGCCTATGATGGGCACCAGCAGCAGCGTATTGAACAATAGGTGCCCAAAAAGTGTGATCAGCACCTGACAGAGCACGATCCGTTGTTTGGATACGCCAGGCTTCCCCAGGAAATAGCCGTAACAGAGGCCTGACAGCGAGGCCACCAGCGTAAAGAGCGGGTTGAAGGGCCCTGAAGGGAAGAGCAACGCGCCGATGATATCGGCCGCGACTGCCGCCATCAGGCCGCCCGGCACGCCAAACAGCATGCCCGCAACAGCGATTGGTACAAAACCGAAGGAGATGCTCAATACTTTGTCGTTGTAGCCCAAAAATCGCTTGAGGATGATGGAGAGCGCGACCAGCAGGGCGATACTGATCAGTTTCTTCAGTGTGAAAGTGGAGTCCGTAGTGGCGGATGGCTGCATGAGGCACCCCCTAACATTCAATCGGATACGATGTACACCTTTTCAAACAGGAAATCCTTAAGCGCCTGACGGTTGGCCTCAAAATCCATCAGCTGGCTGTCTCCGCCAAAGTACACAAAAAGATTGTATGTGTCGTCAATCGGCAGGCGGAACTGCTCCAGCTTGATGCCACGCATGGAAAATGCAATGTTGAAGGCCTCCAGCATGTCCGAGGTCGTTAAGTTGGTGGATAGGATGTTATCTATCACGCTGTCCAATATAGCGCGCGCTTTCTCATAGGTGACATTCTTGAGGCTGTCCGCGATGGAACTGAGCACCAGCCTGGTTCTGTAAGTGCGGCCGATATCGTGTGGATCGCCATTGATGGCGCTGACGCGCCTTGTACGCATATAGATGACTGCCGCGTGCCCCGTGAAGTGGTAGGTGCCGCCGGAGGCCATCGAAGGCTTTGTGCTGTTGGGGGAAATGGCATAGCGCCTCAGGTAGCTGGCCTCGCCATCTGTGATAGTCAGTTGTACGCCGCCTACTGCGTCCACGATGGACTGCACCTGGCTCCAGTCCATGAGGATGTATTTCTCAATTTGGATGCCAAAATGGCGGTTGATCGTGTCCACCAGGCCCTGCATGCCATACTCCTTGACGATGTAGGTGAGCCGGCCTGGCATGCCGTCTGGGTGCAGCACCAGCATATCACGTATAAAAGAGGTGGTGATGATGCGGCCAGCCACTTCGTCTATCGTCACCAGAACCATGCCATCGGAGTAGCCCAGCCTGCTCATGTTCGCGTTCCAGGAGTCCATGCAGACCAGCAAATAGTGGTGCATCCCGCTGGGCGTTTTGGGGATTTCCTCAGGGGTAAGCACGCTGATCGGGGGGATCTCCTGCCTGGCTTGTGCCAGAGGCAAGCCCATTAGCAGACAGGCACATAAAATGATTGCGAGCAGTTTTTTCATCAATTGATGCCTTTCAAAGCGTGTGCTCACTGGGAGCGGGCGAAGGCTCTTCCCAGCGCTCCAAGGCGACCTCAGTTTCCTGGAAGAACTCAAGGGCGAAAGCATCCGGATAGCCTTGTTCATATACCACGCGCTTGATGCCCGCGTTGACCATGATCCTGGCACAGACCGAGCAGGGCTGATGGGTGCAGTACAGCGTACCGCCTTCAATGGATACGCCCAGCTTGGCTGCCTGGATGACGGCGTTTTGCTCAGCGTGGATGGCGTAGCAGACCTCCGTATGCGTCCCTGAAGGAATATTGAGCTGCCGCCTGAGGCAATAACCCCTCTCCTTGCAGGTGCGCATGCCTGCCGGCGCGCCATTATAGCCAGTGGTCATCACGCGTTTGTCCTTGACGATCACGGCCCCTATCGCCCGTCCAGGCTGAAAACAACTTGACCAGGTGGCTACCAACCGCGCCATCTGCATGAACCGCAGGTCCCATTTATCCAAACGCCGCACCTCCGCTGATTTGCCTATTATATACGCGGGAACCTGGAGTGTCAATTTTCGCGTGACACCGGACGGCGTCAGGTTGTTGTGGGTAGATCACCTGCCGCGCACACCTCAGGGCAGTGTTTTCGCCGCGTGGCTGTTGGACAAGCCTGTTTCCTTATGCTATGATAATAGCTGGATTTTACAGTTGGGGGATGGACTTTGGACGCAAGCAAACTTGCCCGGTTGGAAGAGCTTTTACCCACGGTTGAGAAGCCGGCCCGCTATATCGGCGGAGAGATGAACACCCAGATCAAGCAACGGCTGCAGGATACCGCCACCTTCGCCTTCTGCTTTCCTGATATTTACGAGGTGGCCATGAGCCACCTGGGCATGAAGATACTTTATTACATCCTAAACAAAGAGCCCGATATGCTCTGTGAGCGTGTGATGATGCCCTGGGCAGATATGGCTGATCACCTGAGACAGGAGCGCATCCCTCTGTTTTCTCTGGAAACGCGTACGGCCCTGAGCGATTTTGACGTGGTGGGCTTTACCCTGCAATACGAGATGAGCTATACCAACATCCTGGAGATGCTTGACCTGGGTGGCATCGCTGTCAAATCTGTCGAGCGCGAGGAGATGGCCCCCATCGTGATCGCAGGCGGCCCCTGCGCCTTTAACCCGGAGCCTCTGGCCTCCTTCATTGACTGCTTTGTCATCGGCGATGGCGAGACTGCCATTGTGGAGGTCACCGCCCTGATCAAGCGTCTGCGCCTGGCTGGCAATTCGCGCGCTGACATCCTCCTGGCGCTCAGCCAGATCGAGGGCTGCTATGTGCCCTCGCTGTATGAGGTCTGCTACAAGGCCGATGGCAGGGTGTTGTCCTTTGAGCCCTTGCAGGCGGGGGTGCCTGTCACCGTGCGCAAACGGGTTGAGCTTGACTTGAATGCCGCTGCCTTCCCTGATGAGATCCCTGTGCCTTATACCGAGATAGTGCACGATCGCATTGCCATTGAGATCATGCGCGGCTGTACACGCGGCTGCCGTTTCTGCCAGGCAGGCATGCTTTACCGCCCCGTGCGGGAGCGAAGCCTGGAAACGCTCTACTCTCTGGCTGAGCGCCTGGTCAAGGCAACGGGCTATGAGGAGATGTCCTTGTCTTCCCTCTCGTCTGGTGACTTTGGCCAACTGGCCGAGCTGATCCACGGCTTGATGGATCGATTCGCTGCTCAGCGCGTCTCGGTCTCTCTGCCCTCCATGCGCATCGACAGCCTGGTCAAGCAATCTCTGGAGGAGACGCGGGAAGTGCGTAAATCCGGCTTGACCTTGGCGCCGGAAGCCGGCACTCAGCGCCTGCGCGATGTGATTAATAAGGGTGTATCGCAGGCTGATCTGGTACGCTCGGTGACAGATGCCTTCCAAAGCGGATGGAACACTGTCAAGCTGTATTTCATGATCGGCCTGCCCACCGAGACTGACGCAGACCTGGTGAGTATCGGCCAGACGGCCAAGGCGGTGCTGGATGCCTATTACGCGCTGCCCAAGGATAAGCGCATGCCCGGGCTCAAGATCACGCTGAGCGCCTCGACCTTTGTGCCCAAAGCTTTCACGCCTTTCCAGTGGGAAGCGCAGGACGGCATCGAGGAGATGAAGCGCAAGCAGGTGCTCTTGCGTGATATCCTCAACATGAAGGGTGTGTTTTTCAGCTGGCATGAGGCTGAGCTGAGCGTTATCGAGGCCTGCGTGGCCCGTGGTGACCGCAGGCTGGGCAATGTGATCTACACAGCCTGGCAGCGCGGCTGCCGCTTGGACGGCTGGCGGGAGCATTTCAAATATGATGAGTGGATGAGGGCTTTCATGGCAAATGGGCTTGATCCCGCCTTCTATGCCCATCGCGTGCGTGATAAGGAGGAACTGCTGCCCTGGGCCTTCATTGATGCCGGCGTGACGCAGCAGTATCTGTGGCTGGAGCGCGAGCGCGCCATCGAAGGTGTGGTAACGCCCGACTGCCGGAGCGGATGCCAGGGCTGCGGCCTGTACCGCTTTGAGGGGGCTTGCATCGCATGAAGATGCTCGTGGTGTTTTCCCAGACGGGCGGGCTGAAGTACATTGGCCACCTGGATCTGATGCGCGCCATGCAGCGCGCCCTGCGCCGCAGCGGCCTGCCGGTGAAGTACTCACAGGGTTTCAATCCGCATATCATCCTGGGCTTCGCGGCGCCGCTGTCAGTCGGCACCGAAGGTCTGCGCGAGGTGATGGAGGTGCCGCTTGAAAAGGAAATCAGCGCGCAGCATTTCCTGGACGCGCTCAACCAGGCCTTGCCGCCCCTGATCCGCTGCGTTTCTGCCAGGCAGGTCGATGACAGTCATCCGGCTCCCATGGCGCTGTGCGTTGCCGCGCGCTTCTCGATCACGCCTCCGGAGGAACGGCAGAAGCTCCTGGCCGCGGTGCCGGGATTCATGGAGAGAACAAGTATCCCGGCCACGCGCAAGTCCAAGAAGGGCATGGTGGAAATCGACATCCGTCCCCTGATCTATAACCTGATCGCCAGGGATGACCATCTGGATGCCGTGCTGGCGCTGGCTGAATCCGGCACCTGCAAGCCGGAGATATTAATCCAGGCCTTGGGCGAATACGCGGGCGTATCTTCGATGCGCTGTCAGATCGTTCGCACTGGCCTGCTCAGCGCGCAGTTTGCACCCCTGGAGGACGCATGAGCCTGCTGTTGATCGAGTATCACGGCACGGAGCGCGAGATCGCGCTGCTTGAAGATGGCCAACTGCTTGAGTATGTCAAGGACAACCACCAGGCCGGCTTGAGTGCTGAGGACATCTATCTGGGTCAGGTGGGCAGGGTGATGAAGAGCCTGTCCGCCGTCTTTGTGCGACTCTCCAAGGATGTGGAAGGCTTCCTGCCCTTTCATGAGATACCCGGCGGAAAGGTGCCCAGGCCGGGCGATCAGCTGCTGGTGCAGGTCAAACGTCCGCCGCAGGGCAGCAAGGCAGCCTACCTGACCTGCGACATTGCCTTGCCTGGCGCTTCAGTGCTTTTGATGCCGATGAGTCAGGCATTGCGCGTCTCCAAACGCATCCATGATGAAGGCGAGCGCCAGCGCCTGTTGCTGTTGGCCAAAGCGCTGGCGCCTGCTGGATGTGGCCTTGTCATGCGCCAGGAAAGTACAGGTAAAGAGGCGGAAGATATCCGCCCGGAGCTTGAACTGCTCCTGTCGCGCTGGCGGGATATTCAGGCGGAATCGGCCAGGCACACGGCCCCATGCCCGATCGCCCAGGCGCCGGATGCCTTGTCAAAACTCCTGCGTGAGCTGCATGAAAAGCCGGAACGCGTACTGTCAAATCAGGCGGACCTGCTGCCTGATCAGGGCATTGTCGTCTCTTACACGGAAAGCCCCATGCAGCTTTACGATGTGCATCACAAGCTGGCAAAGGCCTTGCGCCGCAAGATAAACCTCAAGTCAGGCGCTACACTGGTCATCGATCCCTGTGAGGCGATGACAGTCATCGACGTCAACACGGCAAAAAGCGTGCTGGGCCGCGACCGCGACAAAGCGCTGAAGGACACCAACGCGGAGGCAGCCCAGGAAATCGCCCGACTTTTACGGTTGAGGCGTGTGGGTGGCATTGTGCTGATCGACTTTATTGACATGGATGCCGCTGAGAGCCGGATGCAGGTGTTGGAGACTTTGAAGTCAGCCCTGGCGCGCGACCCGGTCAAGACGGCGGTTCATGGCTTCACCAGCCTGGGGCTGATTGAGTTGACGCGCAAGAAAGCAGACGCGCCTTTGGCCGCTGCGAATCTGCGGATCTGCCCCGCCTGCCGAGGGACGGGTTATATGCCTGACGAGGCGCTTGACGAGGAATCGACCCAGGAGTTGCCGATAGATGATGCGTGACGAGATAGTACAGATCGATCAGGAAGCATTGGCTGCCCAAAAGCGCTTTGCGGCCCTGGTCAAAGATCATGCGGACAAACCCAGGAGCTATCATCTGGTTACCTTCGGCTGTCAGATGAATGCCCACGATTCGGAGACTTTAGCGGGTTTGATGGAGGGCATGGGCATGAGCCAGGCCGGCACCCGCGAGAACGCGGACCTGGTGCTGTTCAACACCTGCTGCATCCGCGACAACGCTGAGCGCAAGGCCCTGGGCAACATTACCTGGCTCAAGGAGATCAAGCGCGAGCGGCCGCACATGCTCATCGGTATCTGCGGCTGCATGATGCAGCAAAAGGGCATGGCGGAGACGGTGCTCAGGAAGTACCCCTTTGTTGACATCGCCTTTGGTACGGGCAATCTCTACCGCCTGCCAGAATACCTCTATCAGGTGGTGGACGAGAAGTGCCGCGTGATCGACATCTCCAAAGAAGAGTCCAGTATCGCCGAAGGCCTGCCTATCCTGCGCGAGAGCCCCTTCAAGGCCTACATCAACATCATGTATGGCTGCAACAACTTCTGCTCCTACTGCATCGTGCCCTATGTGCGGGGGCGTGAGCGCAGCCGCAAGGCTGAGGACATCCTGTGCGAAGCGGAGGCCTTGGTCAGGGAGGGTGTGCAGGAGATCACGCTGCTGGGGCAGAATGTCAACAGTTACGGCAAGGCCGCGGGGGAGATCAGCTTTCCCCAACTGCTGCGCCGCTTGCAGGCGACCGGCATCCCTCGACTGCGCTTCATGACCTCCCATCCCAAGGACCTGTCTGATGAGCTGATCGCTGAATACGCGGCCAATACAGCCCTCGCCCCGCACCTGCACCTGCCAGTACAGTCAGGTAGCGACAGAATCCTTGCCGCCATGCGCCGGGGTTACGGTGTGGAAGATTATTTGGATAGAGTAAAGGCGCTCAGGCAGGCCTGCCCGGATATCGGTCTGACCACCGACCTCATTGTTGCCTTCCCTGGCGAGACGGAAAGTGACTTTGAAGAGACCATGCAGCTTGTCGCTCGCGTGCGCTATGACAGCGCTTTTACCTTCATCTACAGCCCCAGGGCTGGCACGCAGGCCGCTGGGCTGTCAGGCCGCATTGACCCTGTCACAGCCAAGGCGCGCATCGAGCGCCTGATCGCTCTGCAGGAAGGCATAAGCGGTGAGATTCTGGATAGCCTTGTGGGCCAAAGGATGGGTATATTGGTGGAGGGAATATCTGCCCGCAGGCAGAGCCAGCTAAGCGGCAAATGCGGGAGGAGCATCTCCGTCAACTTTACCGGGGGCGATGAGCGCCTGATTGGGCGGATCGTCCCGGTCAATATTACTGACCGTGGCAGCAACACGCTGCGCGGCGAATACTGAAAGGAAACCAACCCATGAACGAACAGATCAGACAAGAAGCCCAGAACCTGGCACAGTTGATTGCGCAGAGTTCCCAGTACACATTGATGCAGGAGCGTGAGCAGGAAGCCCTGCAGGACGATGCCCTGCAGGCTGAGTATCGCGAGTATGTATTTTTGCGTCAGCAGATGCAGGAAATGATGCAGGAAGAGAACGCGGCGCCAGACGCCATGGTCGAACTGGACGCGCAGGTCAAGGAGCTGGAAGCCAAGCTGCAAAAGATGGACAACATGAGTCAGCTCAACGATGCCAGGGAGGCTTTCAGCAGTCTGATGGACGAAGTCAACACTGAACTGCAGAGCATCCTCGCCCCAGAGGAAGAGTTGGAAGGGTCTGCCTGCGGCAGCGGCGGCTGCGCGGGCTGCCAGGGCTGCGGCGCGCCCGAAAGGTAATTAGCTTATCGTATGCCCCAGCTTACGCCCATGATGCAGCAGTATATGGAGGTCAAGCAGAAGTACCCTGATGCGATAGTGTTCTATCGACTCGGGGACTTCTACGAGATGTTCTTTGAGGATGCGCTCGTGGCCAGCCGGGAGCTGGAGTTGACGCTGACCGGGCGTGACTGTGGCCTTGAGGAGCGCGCGCCCATGTGCGGCGTGCCCTACCACGCGGCGGACAGCTACATTGCTCGTCTGATTGCTGGAGGGCACAAGGTGGCTATCTGCGAACAGATGGAGGATCCAACGTTGGCCAAGGGCCTTGTGCGCCGCGATGTGATACGCGTGGTGACGCCGGGCACGATATCCGATTACAGCAACCTGCATGAAAAGGCCAATAATTTTGTGGCAGCCGTCTATCTTAGCGGCAAGCAGGCGGGCCTTGCGCTTTGCGATGTGACAACGGGGGAGTTCTATGTGCGCAGCTCTGGGGACGCCCCCCGTGAGCTTAAAAGCGTGCTTTCTGCCTGGCGGCCAAGCGAGATTATCACCAATGCGCCAGATGCTCTGCATGAATTGAGCGATGCCTTCATCCAGGGTTATACGCCCGCCGCGTTTTCCCAGGGCAACGCCAAGGAGACGCTGCTTACCCACTTTGCGGTGAGCAGCCTGGCCGCCCTGGGGTTGGATCACAGCATGCAGGCAGGCACTGCCGCCGCGGGCGCTTTGCTCAGGTACCTGCACGAGACGCAAAAGCTTTCGCTTAGTCACATAATCGGGCTGCGCGTGCTTGGCGCTGCACAGACCATGCCCCTGGATGCTGCCACACGGCGCAATCTGGAGCTGACTCTTGGCATCGCCAGCCAGGGGGCCTATGGTTCCCTATTGTGGCTGCTGGACAGGACAGCGACTGCCATGGGCGGACGCCTGCTGCGCAGTTGGGTGGAGCAGCCGCTGACGGTGGCAAACGCCATCCGGGAACGCCTGGATGCTATTCAGGCGCTGTTTGATGAGCCGGTGCTCTCTCAGGCACTGCATGACCATCTGCAGCAGGTCTATGACATGGAGCGGCTGCTGAGCAAGGTGGCCTATCGCAGCCTCAACGCCAGGGACTGCTTGAGTTTGCTGCGCGGGCTCTTGCAGGTGCCGGGCACCTTGTCCCTGCTTGACATAGTCAGCACACAGGGTCTGCGCGCGGCAGCGCAGCTATTGGATCCCCTGCCGCAGACTGTGCATCTGCTGGAAACCGCCATCGATCCGGATGCCCCGCTTGCCTTGACAGATGGTGGTGTCATCCGCGCCGGCTACAACGCCCAGTTGGATGATTATCGCTCGGCAGCGGTGCAAGGCAGGCAGTGGCTGCTGGATTTGGAGGCGCGTGAGCGTGATAGGACAGGCATCAAGAACCTCAAGGTGCAGTACAACCGTGTCTTTGGCTACTTCATTGAGGTCACCAAGTCGAACTATCAGCTGGTGCCCGATCACTACATCAGGCGTCAAACCTTGGCCAATGTCGAGCGTTACACAACTCAGGAATTGAAAAAGCTGGAAAGCAAGGTCACCGGGGCCCAGGGCGAAGCTCAGCGGCTGGAGGCGGAGCTCTTCGAAGAGGTGCGCCATAGTCTGACTTCTGTTTTGCCCGCCCTGCAGCGCACCGCACAGGGCTTCAAGACCCTGGATGCCCTTCTTTCCTTGGCTTGTGTGGCCCGTGAGAACAACTATGTCTGTCCGACCATCAACGAGGAAGGCCGCCTGCTCATCCGTGATGGCCGTCACCCGGTGGTGGAAAAGACCCTGCGCGAGCAGAGCTTTGTGCCCAACGATACCGATATGGATAATGACGCCAAGCGTATGCTCATTCTGACCGGCCCCAACATGGCAGGCAAGTCCACCTATATGCGCCAGACCGCGCTGATCCTTTTAATGGCCCACATGGGGAGCTTCGTGCCGGCAAGCAGCGCAGATATCCCGCTGAGTGACAATATCTTCACGCGCATCGGTGCTTCCGATGATCTGGCAGGTGGCCAATCCACCTTCATGGTGGAGATGAGCGAGCTGGCTTACATCCTGCGCAATGCCACGCCGCGTTCGCTTGTGATACTCGACGAGATCGGGCGGGGCACGGGTACCTTTGATGGCTTGTCCATCGCCTGGGCCGCGGTGGAGTACTTGACCGACAAGAAGAAGTCAGGCGCTGTGACTTTGTTTGCCACACACTACCATGAGCTGTCGGAACTTGAGGGCAACTTGCCTGGCGTACAGAACTATTGCGTTTCCGTGCGCGAGATGGGTGACGAGGTCATCTTTTTGCGCAAGATCGTCAAAGGGGGCGCCGACAAGTCTTTTGGCATCTATGTGGCGCATCTGGCCGGTGTGCCTCGCCAGGTCGTCGCCCGCGCGATGGAAATACAAGCGCGCCTTGAGGCGAATGACTTTAATCAGAACGCCATTGGCAAAGGTATTTTGGAAAAAGGCAGGGGTAAAAAGCAGGAACAGATGCAGCTGTCGCTGGTAAGCCAGGCGAACCTGGTGGAGGAGCTGGCCAATATTGACCCACTGACCATGAGTCCCATGGATGCCCTCGACCTTCTCTTCCTGTTAAGGGAAAAGGCGCGAAAATTATGAAGATTCAAGAGCTTTCCCCCGAAGTCGTGGGTCAGATCGCCGCAGGCGAGGTGGTGGAGCGGCCGGCCGCTGCGGTCAAGGAGCTGGTGGAGAACAGCATGGATGCCGGCGCCACTGCCATTACCGTGGATATCAAGGAAGGCGGGCTGCACAGCCTTCGAGTGGTTGACAACGGCTCCGGCATTCCTGCAAACGAGCTCAAGATGGCCTTCCGGCGCCACGCCACCAGCAAGCTGCGGTCAAGCGAGGATCTGGCGCACATCGCCACCCTGGGTTTCCGCGGGGAGGCATTGGCCTCCATTGCAGCCGTGGCCAAGGTAACACTGCAAAGCCGCACCCGTGACGACGAAACGGGGATGCAGATCACCAATGAAGGTGGGCAGATCATCGACATCCGGCCTGCCGCCTGCGCTCAGGGCACGGCGATCACGGTCAGGGAACTGTTCTATAACGCGCCGGTGCGCCGCAAGTTCATGAAGAAACCCGCCATGGAAGCCCAGCAGGTGGCGGATCTGATGGCGCGGCTGATCCTCTCCCGCCCCGAAATCTCCTTCCGTTTTGTCGCGGACGGCAAGTCCGTCTACTTCAGCCCGGGTGACGGCAAGCAGGAGACTGCGCTGATGAGCGTCTATGGCATCAGTACGCTGCGGCAGTCTATCCGCGTGGATAACGGCGAACAAGGCCTGCTGCTGTCGGGCTTTGTGGGCGTAGGCGAAGCCTCGCGCGGCAACAGGGGCCAGCAGCACTTTTTCATCAATGGGCGCGCGATGCGCAGCACCCTATTGTCTTCTGCCCTGGAAGAGGCTTGCCGCCAGCGCGTGATGGTGGGGCGCTTTCCTACCTGCGTGCTCTACCTGGTGATGCCCTATGAAGCTGTGGATGTCAACGTGCACCCCAATAAGTGGGAGGTGCGCTTCCAGGACGAGCGCGCGCTCAGCGATGCGCTGCGCAACATCGTGTCAGATGCCCTGTCGCCCGGCGCAGCGCAGGGGCAGCCGCCGCCCTTGTATCCACTGCCGCAATCACCTCCCGGTGTCCCCGCGCAGATAAGCAGGAAAACCATGGGGGAGAGCGTGGAAACAACTGACGCGCTGCCAGCCTTTCCACCGCGTATGGCCTTGCGCAGCCCGGGATGGGAGCAAGCGAAGCAACTGACGTATAGTCATCAGGAGCCGCAGGACCCGGAGCAGCTCAGCGCCGGAGAGCATCTGCCGGAATTGGCGCTGAGGCCCATTCGGCTGATCGGCGCGGCTTTTAATACCTATATCCTTTATGAGTCCGGCAATACCCTCTGTTTGTGTGATCAGCACGCCATGCACGAGCGCCTGCTGTTTGACCGCATGATGCAGGCCTATCAAGGGGGCAGCGTGGCGCAAACCCTGCTGATGCCCCAAGCGGTGCAGCTGAGCTACCGCGAGTACGGCACCTTTCTGGAGCATCAGGCACTGTTGGCCGCTGCCGGCTTTGACGCGGAGGATTTTGGTCAGCAAACCGTCAAATTGCACACAGTTCCCATAAGCCTTGGCCAGCCGGAGGCGCCAAGCGCCTTCCAGGAGGCGCTGGAGGATCTGGCCAGCGTGGGCAATCTATCCGATGATAAAAGGGTAGAAAAGATCATGCAGGCCGCCTGCAAACATGCCGTCAAAGGAGGCGAGCGCCTGCCTGACGAAACGCTGCTGGCGCTGGTGCGTGACGTCCTGGACGGCAATGTCACGCCCACCTGTCCGCACGGCAGGCCGCTGATGCTGCAGTTGACACGTACCGAGCTTGAAAAGCGCTTCCAGAGGATAACCTGACTGATGTCAGCTAAACAAAGAGTCATCGGCATCGTGGGCCCCACTGCCGGCGGAAAGACGGACTTGTCTTTGGCGCTTGCCAGTGTCCTTTCTATTGAGATCCTCTGCATGGATTCTATGCAGGTCTTCAGGGGCATGGACATCGGCACCGCCAAGCCCACGCCTCATGAGCGTGCCCTGGTGCCTCATCATCTGCTTGACTTACGGCAGCCTGAGGAATCCTTTAGCGTCGCGGAATATGCCGCCCTGGCGCGGGAAGCCATCAGCGGCATCGCAGCGAGTGGAAAATTGCCCGTCCTTGTTGGCGGCACAGGTCTGTATTTGCGCGCCCTATCCCTGCCGCTGAGTTTGGGGGGCGTCCCCAAGGACGATGCCATCCGGGCACGCTATAAAGCCCTGCTTGAAGAAGAAGGCGCACAAGCCTTGCACGACGCGCTGATGCAGGTCGATGTCGTGACGGCCAGGCGCCTGCATCCTAACGATACCCGGCGGGTGATCAGGGCGCTGGAGGTCCATGCCGCGACAGGCCTTCCCTTTTCAGCGCAGGAGATGCCTTCCTATGACGATTCTCCCTATGATCTGCTGCTCTACGCCCTTGATTGGCCCAGGGAAACCCTCTATGACCGCATCGATCAGCGCGCAGATCAGATGATGCGGCAGGGCTTGCTTGGGGAAGTAGAAGGCCTGCATAAGCGCGGCTTGTCACCCCAGGCGCAGAGCATGCAGGGTCTGGGCTACAAGGAGTTGCTGTCCTACTTGATGGGCGAAGGGGACCTAAAGCAGGGCATGGAACTGATTAAGCGCCGCACCCGAAACTACGCCAAGCGGCAGCTCACCTGGTTCAGAGCTGACCCGCGCGTCAAGTGGCTGAGCGCAGGTATGGATGCAGATGGTTTTGTCGATTTAGTTAGGCAGGATGTGAGAAGAAGTGAAGATTGAAGCGATGATCGCGCAGGCGGAAATAGCCTGCGGGGATGTGTTTGCGGCCATTGACGCGCGCGAGGTACACAACACCAGACGCGTTTTGTCGGCCTTTCATAAGCATAGGGTAGCCGGAAGGCATTTTGCTGGCAGCAACGGATATGGCTATGATGACATCGGCCGGGACACCCTGGAAGCCATTTTGGCAGAAATCTTCCAAACCGAGGCCGGCATTCTGCGTCCGCAGATTGCCAGCGGCACGCATGCGTTGTCGCTTTGCCTGTTCGGCTTGCTGTTGCCGGGCGATGAGCTGCTGAGCGCCTGCGGTGACCCCTATGACACCATGGCAGGGGTGATCGGCTTGAAAGGCCCTACACCCGGTTCCCTTGCGGAGTTGGGGGTCAGCTTTGCCAAGGTGGAACCCGACCAGGATGGCGGCATCGATGTGGCTGGCGTGCTTGCGGCCATCAAATCTCAGACCAAGGTCATTTTGGTGCAGCGCAGCCGGGGCTATGTCTGGCGCAAGGCTTTATTGCCTGCGGACATGGCTTCCCTCTTCGAGGCCGTCAAGGCTGTGCGGCCGGACATCTACCTGTTTGTGGACAACTGCTATGGCGCCTTTGTGACACAAGATGAGCCGACTTTCTATGGCGCGGACGTAGTAGCAGGCAGTTTGATCAAGAACCTGGGCGGCGGCCTGGCGCCAACGGGCGGCTATATCGCGGGCACGAAGCAAGCGATCGAGCGCATATCTGCTCGCCTCACCGCGCCTGGCATTGGTTTGGAGGTAGGCAGCTATGACGGGGGCTATCGCCTCTTCTATCAGGGCCTCTTCATGGCCCCGCATACAGTTTCGCAGGCACTGAAGACCGCCGTGTTGGCTGCCAGACTCTTTGAGGACCTGGGAATGACGTCTTCGCCTGGTTCGCAGGAGCCCCGCGCAGACATCATCCAGGCCATCCGGACGGGCAGCCCTGAAAAACTCATTGCCTTTTGCCGCGGCATCCAGGCCGCTTCCCCCGTGGACAGCTTTGTCACCCCCAAGCCCTGGGCCATGCCTGGCTACAGCGATCAGGTGATCATGGCCGCCGGCACCTTTGTAGCAGGGGCTTCGATCGAGCTGAGCTGTGACGCCCCCTTGCGGCCGCCCTATACCGCCTATCTGCAGGGAGCGCTGACTTATGCGCACGGAAAAATAGCGCTTCAGGGAGCGCTGGAACAATTATTGAACGCCTTGACTGTTTAATACCATTCTCAAACATTAATGCTTTGATGCGGCGGATCTTTTCCGCCCTATCTTTGTCTCATTCAGTCGGCGTAGGCTGCGACTACGCCTTCTTCTCTCGACTTTGATATGACGAAAAATCTCT